>MDTB01147864.1_pt1 | contig 14878 bp, 17 predicted proteins | sample 811161 | NCBI WGS metagenome assembly MDTB01 (sample SAMN05326650, study PRJNA326480) | marine metagenome | isolation source: seawater | place: Mediterranean Sea | collected 2009
AGGGGAATCGAACCCCTCTTTCGAGGATGAAAACCACGTGTCCTAACCGATAGACGAAGGGACCATTTTGAGGTCTTTTATTTGAAAAGTGTTTATTTATCAAGTCTTATAAATTACAAAATTAAATCTTTAATTATTAATTGGAGATTTTTTTTATTATTCCAAAAGTTTTGGTTCATTTGTCCCATCACATTAAAATAGTTCTTATAATTTAATAAATATTCTCCTATTTTATTATTTAGAGAATTAAAGCAAATTGAATTGATTGAAATACCTTTTTTGGATTTAAGGATACAAGATATGTGTTTTTTATCAATTATTCTTAGCTTGATAACTTTGAGTTCTTTAAATAAGAAAATTGGAAGTACATTTCCAGTACCAAATGGACCTATCTTATTTATATCATAAAGCAAATTTTTATTGAACCCCATAGAAGACAAGATTGCATCATAACTAAATGAATAATCTATATTATGTTTATGTTTAGAAAAATCTTTTAAAATAACATTTTTAAATAATCTTAAATTTTTTTCTTGTAAAGTAAATCCTGCAGCCATATTATGACCACCACCGTTTATTATTATATCCATATCCAATAACTTTTTTACAACTCGTCCAATATTATAGTCATGAATTGATCTAGCAGAACCTTTAAGTATATGATTTGAGTTTGTAATAACTATGCTTGGTTTGTTATATAAATCTTTTAACCTAGAGGCTATTATACCTATTAATCCCTCGTTAATACTTGGATCATAATGAATTATCAAATCAGAATCTTCATCTGTAATTTTTTTGTAATCGATATTATCTAAAATTATTGTTTCAATTTTTTTTCTCTTGTTATTTAAATTAATTAATTCATTTGTTAATTTATCTACTGTTGCTGAATTATCAGATGTCAATAATTTAACTGCATAATTTGATTTTCCAAGTCTACCACCTGAATTTAGAATTGGTCCAAATAAAAAACCCAAGTCATCTACATTAATCTTATTTTTTTTTTTCATATAACTGATATATTTTTTTAAAAACTAAATTGTCATTCAGATTAAAATCTTTAAGAGCATTTTTCGCAATATTGCGATTTAATTTTCTTAAAGGCATAACATCACAAACAGTAGCTAAAAGAACATATATTAAATATTTTTTTAGATTGATTTTGCTTCTTAATTTAATTGCCAATATTTCTAAAAAAAAATATGTTAACGCAGTAGCACATAAATAATCAAATTCTAAATAACCATTATTTTTTTTTGGATTTATAATTATGTTTGCCTTTGGATAAGGTTTATTGATTTCGTGATGATCTATAACGATAGACTTAATATTATTTTCATTTAGATATTCAATTGCTTTTGTTGAAGTAGACCCACAGTCAACCATTATTACTAATTTAGGTTTTTTTAAGATTAATTTTTTAAATAAATTTACACTCGCACCATAACCATCATTTTCTCTATCAGGTATATAGCAAAAATAAGGTTGATTTAAGTATTCAAAAAACTTTGATAACAATGATGCAGCTGCTGAGCCATCTACATCATAATCACCTAAAATGCATATATTTTCATTATTTTTTATTGTTTTTTCAAGAAGTTTTGAAGACTCAATAAAATCAATATTATTTATAAATACATTCGTTAATACTAAATCATTTTTAATTAAATGAATTTCATTTTCATCAAAATTTCTTGTTACAATCAATTGTGATAAAATTTTTGAAAATTTATAGTCTTGCTGTACTTTTTCTGTTAAATTTTTGTCAACTTTTTTTTCTTTCCATTTCTTGCCGGAAACTGAAATCATTCTATATTTTTATTCTTTATCAATAAATATTTTTTTTTTTATTATATTGGTATCTCCTGAACTTTTATGTGTTACAAGAGTTTCGGTTAAGTAAGTATTAGTATTTTCATTTACTATACCACAAAGTTCCATCGAATTTGTAACTGCAGTTGCGCAGAATATCGAATCACCTCTTATAATCTCATCTAATTCATATTTTTTATTTAAATCGATTATGCCCATTTTTTTTGCTTCATTAATATTCATTTCATCATCGAAAATAAATCTTCCCTGAAAATGACAATTATAAGCATCCAATGCTGCTGCTGCTAATACACCTTCAGGGCCACCACCTATACCTAAAAAAATATCTATATTATAAGAAGGTTTTGATACCATTAATGCACCCGAGACATCTCCATCAGAAATAAGCTTTATTTTAACCTTAAGATCTTTTAATTCATCTATAATTTTATTATGTCTTGGTCGATCTAATATACATGCTCGTAAATTAGATGGATCAGTATTTTTTGATTCTGCCAAATTTGTTATATTTTTTTTGATTGAATAGTCTAAATCAATTAATCCTTTTTCAACTTTAGCTGTTGCAATTTTATTCATATAAGTTTCGGGTGATTTAAAAAGATTTCCCTTTTCAGCTATAGCTATTACAGAAAGAGCACCTGGTAAATTATTAGCTGCAAAATTAGTTCCTTCTAAAGGATCTACAGCAATATCAAATTTTGGTCCTTTTTTATTACCTAGTATTTCACCAGTATATAACATAGGAGCTTCATCTAATGCGCCCTCTCCTATTACAACTTCACCAGTCATATCTATATTGTTTAATTCTTTTCTCATTGAGTCAACTGCTGCTTTATCAGCTAAATTTTTATTCTTTTTTCCCACTAAAAAAGATGAAGCTATTGCAGCATTTGCTGTAACATTAACAAATTTATCTAAATATTTTTTTTCAATCGTCATTAAGCTTTTAAACTCAATTCATCTGATTTATTTAATTTGGCTTCAAATTCTCTTAACCTTTTCCAAACAGAGATTAATTCAACAATTGTAGACCAGCTTTTAACTAAATATTGTAATGAACCTTCAACTCTTCCAAATGCTCTAGTAATTTGTTGAACAAAACCCAATGTAATAGCACCGGTTACTATTGTTGGCGCAAGTGCTAAATATGGTACTATAACCATACCCTGAAAATAACTCCATTTTACTGTATTAAAATATAGATAATGAAAATATGACTTATAATGAATACCTCTTACTCTGTTATACAATTGACCAATAGTTGGTGGTGCAGCTCTTATAGGGTCATCTTCCCCATGAACTAATTCTTTTCTATAACCGGCTTCTTCTTTTTGAATATCATATTCAATACCTGGTAGTTTTATACCAACTGCAGCCAGTAATAGTGTTCCACCTAAAGCAGATATAATAGCTACCCATACTAATGCGTGATCTACTGCACCAATCCAAGGTAGAACATCAATTTGTTTCGAAAGGCCCCACAAAATTGGGGTAAAGGCAATTAGTGTCATTACACTATCTAAAAGACCTGTTCCTAGTCCTTCCATAATACGAGCAAATTTTAATGTATCTTCTTGAACACGTTGTGAAGCTCCTTCTGTCAATCGAGCTTTTAACCACTGTTCATGATAATAACTAGCCATGGATGTTCTCCATCTGAAAACCCAATGACTTGTAAAAAAACCTGTAAATACTGCTATTAAAATCCACAAAGCTGCAATTTTAGCAAATGTAAATAGATAACCTATAAATTCAGTTTCACTGACTGAATTAGGTGTTGTAAGAGCTTTTTGTAAAGTATCGTAAAATTCACCAAACCACTCATTAATTCTAACGTCTAACTGTACTTGATACCAAGTTGATATAAGTATAAATAAGGATCCGAATATACTCCACAAAAACCATTTTCTTTGAGTAAAAAATTTAAACATATAACTAATTTAAAAAATTATCCGCGTAAGATTTCTTATTAATTTTTCTTTTTTTTGTCTCAATAATCTCATAGTTAATCTTCTTTTTTTTTGCATAATTAATTGCAAGTTCTTTAGTGGAAAATTCCAATTTAAGTTCAGTGTAAGTATCTGATGAGCTTTCCCAACCCATTAATGGATTTTTACTTGGATCTTTAGTTTCAAACTCTAAAATCCATTTATCTGTTTTACCTAGACCAGATTGCATAGCAGTTTTGTTTGGTTTATAAATAATTGCTTTTCTCATAAGATGGTCGGAGTGGCAGGATTTGAACCTGCGACCCTCTGGTCCCAAACCAGATGCGCTACCAGGCTGCGCTACACTCCGGAACAAGTACTAATACATTACTTATTTATTTTTTCAATGTATAATGATACGTAAAACAAAGGATTTTTAAGCAGAATCTGATATAAAAAGCTTATGATAATAACTTGTCCATGTGGTGAAAAAAAATTTGAAGTAGCTGAAAATTTAATTCCAGACAAAGGCAGATTATTAAAATGTGGATCGTGTGACCAAACTTGGTTTTTTAACAAAAATGATAACAAATCAACAAAGCCAGTAATTGATAAACCTATTACGAAAAAAAAGATTGAATATAACGATGAGAGTATTATTGAATCAGTACCTGATACTTCAATAAAACCAAAATCAGAATTAATAAAATACAAGCCAAAATATAGTTTAACTTTTGGAAAATTTTTAAGTTACATAATTGTTACTATAATAACTTTCATTTCAGTCATAATTATATTAGATACATTTAAAAGTCCCCTAAGTTCTATTTTTCCAAATTTAGAACTTGTATTGTATAATTTATTTGAGACCTTGAGAGATCTGATACTTTTTGCTAAAGATTTAAATTAAAATGATTAATTATTTATCCAAACCCTTTATTTGGTTTTTTAAACTTGAGGCTGCTAGCGGATTAGTTTTATTATTTGCTGCAATCATCGCGCTAATAATAAGTAATTCGAGTTTATCTGAAATATATTTTTCAACTTTAAATGAATATTTATTCATTGGTATAAATAATTTTGGATTAAAATTGTCAGTTCTTCATTGGATAAATGATGCTTTAATGGCAATTTTCTTTTTCTTTGTTACTTTGGAAATCAAAAGAGAATTTTTACAAGGTGAATTATCTAATATCAAACAAGCATTACTTCCAATAATTGCTGCTGTTGGTGGAATGCTGGTACCAGCTTTATTTTATGTGTTTATAAATTTTGGTGATAGTGAAACTTTAAATGGATGGGCTATACCATCAGCTACTGATATAGCATTTTCTTTGGGAGTTTTGTCATTATTAGGTAAACGTGTACCAATATCCTTAAAAGTTTTTTTAACAGCACTTGCCATTATAGACGATTTAGGTGCAATAGTAATTATTGCATTATTTTACTCTGGGGATTTAAGTATTAAATATTTAAGCTTGATGCTGTTGGCTTTCATAATTTTGTTGGTGATTAATAAAATTAATATTAAAAGATTCTTACCCTATTTAGTAGTTGGTTTGTTTCTTTGGGATTTTACACATAATTCGGGTATACATGCTACAATTGCTGGTGTTCTATTGGCTATGACAATTCCTCATAGAAAAAAAGAAAAAGATTTTTCTTTATTAATAAAAATTGAACATGCGATAAGTCCTTATGTTGCATTCGGTATAATGCCACTCTTTGCTTTTGCAAACGCAGGTGTGTCTTTAGAAGGTTTGTCATTTGGATCTTTACTAGACAAAGTACCTTTAGGAATTCTTTTGGGATTATTTGTTGGAAAACAGTTGGGTGTTTTTGTTTTTTCATATGTATCAATCAAAACAAAAATTGCACAAATGCCAAATAATTCAAATTGGTTTAATTTTTATGGTGTTGGTGTATTAACGGGAATTGGCTTTACAATGAGCCTTTTTGTTGGGAACTTGGCATTTGTTGATAATATTCAATATATGGATGGAGTTAAAATTGGTGTTTTAGCTGGGTCATTATTATCAACTTTATTTGGTTACTTTTTGATATTACTCACACCTAATAAGTAATTTTAAAATGAATAAATTATTAATTATTGGACTCACTATAACTATGTTTTTTTTTAAAAATTCAGCTTTAGCAAATTATGACAAGATTTTTTTTGAATTTAAGATTGATAGTATCACTGGAGAAACGCTAGATTTAAATGAATATAAAGATAAGGTTATTTTAATTGTAAACACAGCTAGTTATTGTGGATTTACAAAGCAATATACTGAATTACAAAACCTTTGGGATAAATACAAATCAAAAGGATTAATTGTCTTAGGCATACCATCAAATTCTTTTAACCAAGAACAAAATTCAAATTCTGAGGTTAAAAAATTTTGTGAAGTAAACTTTAATATTAATTTTCCGTTAACAACAATTACAGATGTTAAAGGTGAAAATGCACATGAAATATATAAATGGGCAAAAAAAAATTATGGGAAGTCAGCTATTCCAAAGTGGAATTTTTATAAAATCCTAATTAACAAACAGGGTAAAATTGAGGATACATTTTCATCATTTACAAATCCAATGTCAAATAAAATTGTTAAAAAATTAGAAAAAATGTTATAGGTGAATAGTTAACCCGTCATAAGCAGGAATAACATTCTTTGGAATTTGTTTTTTTAAAACTTTGTAATCTAGAATTGGAGATAAATTTGTTAAAATTGATGTTTTAGGTTTTACCATTTTAATAAAAGAAAGAGATTTCTCGAGATTAAAGTGTGAAGGATGATGTTTATACCACAAACAATCAATTATTAAATACTTTAAGTTTAAAAAGTACTTTAAATCCTTTGAATATATTTTACTTACATCGCTAATATAAGCTAATCTTTTATCAACTATATAACAAATAGATTTAACTTTACCATGTTCTACAGTTACTGGTTTAATATTAAAAATTTTTTTCTTATCATTAATAAATAAACTTTTCTTAATCTTATTTAGTTTAAGAATAGCTGGATATTCATTTGATTCACTTTTAAAGATATATGAGAAGGTTTTCATCAAGTAATTGGATGTTGCATTATTTGCAAAAACATCAATTGTTTTTTTATTATGCATATAAAAAACTCTTAGATCATTAATACCATGACTTTGATCACCATGCATATGAGAATAAAAAACTTTACTTATAGTTTTTATTTTATGTCTAAGTAGTTGAGAACGAAGATCGGGCGACGTATCAATTAAAATATTTTCATTATCAGTTTTAATTAATGCAGAACATCTAGTTCTATAATTTTTTTTATTATTCGGGTCACAATTTCCAAAATGTCCATCAGGTCTTGGTACACCCATTGAACTACCACATCCAAGAATAATAAATTTCATAATTAAATTAATTAAAAAAAAGTTTATTAAAGTTATTTGTAGTAGTTTTAATTAATTCTTCTTTAGAAATCTTTTTAATTTCAGCCATTTTTGCTGCAGTAAAATCAATAAATGATGGTTCATTTTTTTTACCTCTATTAGGAACTGGTGCTAGATATGGACTATCTGTTTCTATTAAAATTTTATCTAATGGCAAGTGACTGAAGGTTTTTTGTAGTTCGATTGAATTTTTAAAGGTAATTATTCCACTAGCTGAAAAGTATGCATTTAAGTTCATTAATTTGTCTGCAAGATTTTTTGAACCAGTAAAGCAATGCATTAATATTTTTAGATTACTGCTTTTAAAATCATTTAAGATGTTAAAAGTCTCATTCTCTGCTGCTCTGGAGTGAATTATTAAAGGCGAATCAGTTTTAATGGAAGCCTCTATATGCTCAATAAAGCTACTTATTTGTTTATCTTTATCGCTATGATTATAATAAAAATCCAAACCTGTTTCGCCTATACCAATAATTTTAGGATGTGCATTGAAATTATTTATAATAAATTCTGCATCTATCTGATCTTTGTTAGCTTCGTGAGGATGAATACCAATAGTACCATAAATCATTTCATCTCTTGTTATGATTTCCTTAATTTTAGTAAAACTTTCTAAAGTAGTAGAAATAGTTAATAATTTTTCAATACCTATATTTTTGGATCTATGTATTATATTTGATAAATCACTGAATAGAGGTTCGTGATCTAAGTGACAATGAGAATCAATCATTTTTTTTTTCCATTTTTTTGAATAATATATCGATTTTATTTATCTTTTCACCTTTTGTTAATAATTCATTTTCAGCAATTGATGAAAAAACTACATCCTTTTCTTCTAAGTTGAAAATTTTCAAAGCTTTTAATGATGAGTCTGGAATTATCGGATATAATAAAAAACTAATTTTTCTAACTATTTCAAAAGTTGTGTAAACTATTGTATTTAATCTTACCAAATCATCTTTTTTACTCCAGGGTTCCTCATCATTAAAATATTTATTAGCCTCAAATAAAGATTTAATTATGTAATCAATATAAAAATTTACGTTTTGTTCATCCACTTTTGATCTAATAATATCTAAATTATTTTTATATTTATCTAAAATCACTAAATCATTTTTTTCAAACTTAATTTTTTCAGGAATTTTACTTGAACAATTTTTTATAGCAAAAGCAGTAACTCTTTGACACAGATTTCCAAAATTATTAGCTAAATCACTATTAATGCATTCTTCTAGCTTCTCACGTGATATATTTCCATCGTTGCCAAAAGACACCTCTTTTATCAAATAATATCTTAAAGCATCCAAACCATACTTGTTTATAATTTCTATAGGATCTAAAATATTTCCTTTTGATTTTGACATTTTCTCATCGCCTGAAAGTATCCATCCGTGACCATATATCTTTAAAGGTAAATCAATTTTTGCAGCCATTAAAAATGCTGGCCAATACACAGCATGAAATCGAAGTATATCTTTTCCGATAATATGAATAGAGGCTGGCCAAAAATCTTTATATAGTTGATCTTTAAGGTTAGGATAGTTTAATGCACTGATATAATTTGTCAGAGCATCAAGCCAAACGTAAATGATATGCTCACTATTATTCGGTACTTTAATTCCCCACGAAAAACTTTTTCTACTAATAGATAGGTCCTTTAAACCCTCTTTAACAAAACTAATAACTTCATTTTTCCTAGTCTTTGGAGAAATAAAATTGGGGTTAGATTTATAGAAATCTAAGAGAGGTTTTTGCCACTTTGATAAACGAAAAAAAAAGGATTCTTCTTCTATCCATTCCACAGAAGATTTAGAAGATTTAGCAACTTTTTTCCCCTCTATATCTTCAATTTCATCATTACCATAAAAAGCTTCGTCAGATACAGAATACCAACCCGAGTACTTAGATAAATAAATTTCATCATTTTTAATAAGCTCATTCCACAAATGTTGAACAGATTTTTTATGTCTATCTTCTGTGGTTCTTATAAAGTCCGTATTAGATAAATTTAAAGTTTTAGTCAAATCTTTAAAAGTTTGACTAATCTTATTACAAAATTGATATGGTTCTATATTTTGTTTTTCAGCAGATCTTTGAATCTTTAAACCATGTTCATCTGTACCAGTTAAAAAATAAACTTTATAACCATCGATTTTTTTAAATCTTGCAAAAAAATCTGCCACAATACTAGAATAAGCGTGCCCCATGTGAGGATTCGCGGATGGATAGTAAATTGGTGTAGTTATATAAAAATTTTTATTCATTTAGTAAATTATATTCAAATTCTATTAATATTGACTCAACGTCTAAATTAAATGTCTTAATATCTGAAATTCTTTTTATATAATAGCTATATTGTTCATTTAATATAGATGACGTTTTAAAACAATTTTTTCTCAAATAAAGCTCAATAAATTCGAATACTATATTTTTAATAAAAATATCTTTTTTATAAACGTTTTCTTTAAATATAAACTTTAAAAAATCTAAAAGATCATATTGCGTTAAATCGTACTTATATGCATTAGCAAATTTAACTAGATCATAAACTTTCCCTGGGGTAAAATAATAAGTTAATAGTTCATTATTAATATATTTACTAATATCATTTTGTAACAATTTATTTGTGACATCAATAATTTTTTCATTTGGTAAAAAGATTTTAAAATTTACACATCTTGATTTTAAAGTATCTAAAATTTTTTTATTATTATTAATTAAAATAAAATAAATATTTTGAGAGGGTTCCTCTAAAATTTTGAGTAGAGCATTAACAGAATTAGTATTCATAAGATCAACATTATCTATAAGTACAAATCTTGGTTTATTGTTAAAAGACGATTTATTCAAATTTGAAATTAAATTTCTTATTTGTTCAATATCGATATTTTTTTTTTCATCTATTAAATCTACTAAAAAAAAATTAGGATTGGCTTTATTTAATGTTTGTTTAAAATAAGTATTATTTGGATTTATTTTAAAGTTGATCTTATCATAAGAATTTTCCTCGTTATTTGACAAAATGTAATTTATTAAATGATATGATAAAGTTGATTTTCCAAGACCCTTTTCACCACTTAGTAAAATTTTGTTAGGTAGTTTTTTAATTTCATATAGATTAATAAAATCAAGAAGATATTTTTCAAGACCATATAAATTTAATTGATTAATGGGATTTAAATTCATTTAATTAAATCTTTAAATTTATTGATAATCAAAGTTTCATTATTTTTGATATCTAAGTTACTGTTTATAATCAAATATTTAGCCTTATTTTTTTTTGATATTTTTAAAAAACCACTTTGTACTTTTTTATAAAAATTTTTTTTAAAATTGTCGTATCTATTAAGAGATTTTCTTTTTTTTAATCTTTTTTGCATATTTTTAAGATTAACAATATTCAAAAAAGTAAATCTAACTTTAAAGTTTTTTAATAAGAAATTATTTATGCTCTTAATCAGATTTAGATTTATACCAAAGCCAAAATGTTGATAAGCATAAGTGGAGTCTATAAATCTATCTATCAAAATAATTCTTTTCTTGTAATATTTCTTTAATTGACCAATATTTTCACTTCTAGAGGCTAAGTAAAGAAGCAAATCTGTATTCTTGTTGAAGCTGGTTTTTTTATTGAGAATTAGTTTTCTTATTATCTCAGAATTTGGGTTGCCACCTGGTTCTCTAATTTTAATAAATTTTATTTTTTTTTTTGTAAGATATTTACAAATTACATTAATGTGGTGTGACTTACCACTTCCCTCAATTCCTTCAAAAACTATTACTGGTTTTTTAGACATCGCCCCAGATCAAGTAATTAATAGATCTAATTAATCTTGAAAAGATATTAATTTTTTCAACATCATTTGAAGCTAATAAATTATATTCGCCAATAATTTCCTGATCATATAATACTCTAAGTTTTCCAATTATCTGATCTTTTTTAATTGGAGCTTCTATTGGGCCTTCATATTTCATTGAAACTTTTAATAATTTTTTTTTTGCTTTTTTTATAGTCTTGTAAATATTTGTATCTACATGAACTTTGACAGATTTTTGTTTACCTAACCAAACGTCAACTTTATCTATTGGTTCATTTGATTTAATAATTTCTACTAAATCAAAATTGGTCAATCCAAAAGTTAATAATTTTGAACTTTCTCTTGATCTTAAGTTTTTTGTTTCGAATCCGCTTCCAACTGCAATTAATCTTCTGCCATTTCTATCTATTGATGAAGCCAGCGAATATTTTTCTAATGCTAAATATCCAGTCTTAATACCGTCTGCACCGATATTTTTATACAAAAGTGGGTTTCTATTGCCTTGAGTTATAGGATCCCCTCCTGTTCTATCCCAAGTAAATTCTTTTAGTGCAAACCACTCATAATATTTTGGGTGTTCTTTAATTAAGTAATTTGACATTTTTAATATATCTCTGACAGTTGAATAATTATCGGGATCATTTATTCCTGAAGAATTAGCAAAATTTGTATTTTCCATACCCAATTCTTTAGCTTTAGAGGTCATCATAATCGCAAATTCTTCCTCAGTTCCAGCTATTCCTTCTGCAAGTGCTATACAAGCATCATTTCCTGATGCAACAATTATACCCAATAATAAATTTTCAACAGAAACTTCATCCCCTACCATTATAAACATGGATGAATAACCTGCTGTTGATAATCTCCAAGCTTTCTCAGAAATAATAAATTTATCCTGAAGTGTAATATCACCTGATTTGATCAAGTCGAAAGCTACTATAGCAGTCATTATTTTTGTCATAGATGCAGGATAAATTGATATATCAGGATCTTTTTCATAAAGAATTTCACCAGATAAAAAGTCCTGTAAAATAGCGGTTCGAGCTTTAATGTCAACATTTGCTTTACAAAACGAAATAAAAGAGAAGTTAATTAAAAAAAAAATTAATAATTTTTTAAACATTTTTTAAAATTTCTAAGTTTTCAAAATATAATGAGTTCATTATTTCATATGAATCTTTTAATGTTTTTATATCATTAAAAGGACCTATTAATACCCTATAATTAGTTTTAGATAATTGAATTATGATTAAATTTTTTAATTTTGTCTCATCTTTTATCCTATCAATCATCGACTCAGCAGTATCTTTGTAATAAAAATCAGCAACCTTAATAGAGTATGAAAATTTTTTATTAGTCGTAATGTTAATTTTGCTTTTGTTTTTTATATTTAAATTACTTATCTGAATACCATCTATAGGAGCCTTTTCAGCTACATTTTTTTCTTCCTCATAAGTCTTTGTTTTTTTTGCTATAAATGTTGAGTTTTTAGATATTAGAACTATATCGATATAGGGTTCTTCTAAACTCAAATCAAGGTTTTCAGCAATTCTTTTAGTTATTACTGAATTATAAAAAGGTGAATAACTAACCTTATTTGAAATAACTTCAGCAATTAAAGACTTCCCGTTCGTCGGATTTGTTAGTTTCACAAATGATTTTTTTTTAAGATTTTTATGAAAAATATTTAGTGATCTTTGATCTAATTTTTTTTTCAAATTTTCATTGTATAATAGAGCAAAACCACTATTTTTATATTTTTTTTCAATAGTTTTAATTTTTACTGAAGATTCATTAATTCCATATTGATTGCAACTTAATAACAATAAAGATAATAAAAAAATAATTATAGTATTATATTTCATTTTTAAATTTATTTTTTAAAGTACAGACTGCTAAAGCAAATCTTAATGACCTATTCCATTTTAGTATTATTTCATAATTTTCAAAAACAATATACGCTGGACTTAAAGTTTCTGCATCTGGAATTATATCTTTATCAGGAGTTACAATTGCTACTTTTTGGTTTTCATTCAAAACATTTAATTGATTAAAATTTTTTATATATTTCTTAAAAAACTTTAATTTTTTTTTTGAATGTATCTTTTTGGCAGAAACATTCAAAAATATACTGGGTATATCTTCACTTAAATCTATCTTGTAAAAACAGGGTGCTTTTTGTCTCCAACCAATTTTTTTTAAATAATTTGCTGCTGATGCATAAGAATCATAAGAATTTTTTAAGTCTATATGATCATCGCTATTAAAATCAATTGCATAATTCTTGATTGTTGATGGCATGAATTGAAAAAAACCAAAAGCTCCTGCCCAAGAACCATATAAAGTTTTATAATCAATATACTTTGACTCTACTAATTTAAGCAATATTAGAAGTTCGTTTGTGAAAAATTCTGATCTTCTTTTATCAAAACTTAGTGTAGCTAAGGATGACAAGATATCCATTTTTCCAACATAAGTTCCAAAATTTGTTTCTATTCCCATCAAAGCTAGCAACAATTCTTTTTCAATTTGAAATTTTCTCTCAATTTTTTCAATTAACACAATATTTTGATTATAATACTTAAGACCTTTATTTACCTTATTTTCAGATGTTCTTTTTAAAATATATGTTTTTGTATCTTCATAAAATTCAGGTTGGAATCGATCATACTCAATTACTTTTGGTAGAAATTTAACTTTAGACATTGTTTTATCAAATGTGCTCTCTGAAATACCATTATTTAAAGCAATAATCTTAAAATTTTTTTTCCATTCAGAAAATTTATATTCATCATCTGCCACACATATCGAATATTTTAAAATAAATATCAAAAAAACAAATTTAATTATTTTCATACAAATCCTTGAGATATATAATTACAGCAATCCATATGATAATGAAACTTACAAATTTAATAAAGGAGAATTCTTCATTATAATAGAAATATCCTAATATAAATTGTAAAGTTGGTGTTATATAGAAAATCATACCTGTAGCACCCAATCCAATTAATTCAACACCACGAACATACAGAAATAGTGGTATTACGGTCATGGGCCCTGCTAGTATAAGAAATAAACTAAATCCAATGTTTGAAATATTAAAATCATTATAGCCATTAACTGCAATAATATAGAAGCCAACAGAAGCAAATGGGAAAATAAATAAACTTTCAATTAATAGACCAACATCGGTATCAACATTTATCTTTTTTCTTACAAGATTATAAAAAGCCCAACTCAAAGCAACTATGATGCCAACCCAAGGTAAACTTTTTATATTAAAAAATATTAAAACAATAATTGAAATGATTACTAAAAAAATTGAAAATTTTCTTTTATTATTAAGTTTTTCATTAAAAAAGATATACCCTAAAAAAACACTAATTATTGGCATTATAAAATATCCAAAACTTGCATCAATAATTCTATTTGATGAAACAGCATAAATCCAAACTGCCCAATTTATAAATATTAAAAAACCAGAAATAAATAATCCAAATAAATTTTTTTTTTTTTTTAAAATTTCAAAAAAAATTTTCCATTTTGAAAATAGGGTTGTAGTTAAGATCAACATTATTGTAGTCCATATGCATCTATGAATTACTAATTCTACATGACCAATAAATGAAATATATTCGAAATATAATACACCAATAAAACCCCACCAAAATGATCCTAGTGAAGTTAAAATAAGCCCTTTATTAAATTGATGATTCATAATTTATGAATTTTATAATCTATGTTACTAAATAGATCATTTTATAGTTGAATTAAATATTTTTAATTATAAAAGCTCTTACAAGGAGAGATGGCTGAGCGGTTGAAAGCACCGGTCTTGAAAACCGGCAAAGGGGC
>MDTB01215074.1_pt1 | contig 14877 bp, 9 predicted proteins | sample 811161 | NCBI WGS metagenome assembly MDTB01 (sample SAMN05326650, study PRJNA326480) | marine metagenome | isolation source: seawater | place: Mediterranean Sea | collected 2009
ATGCGTCAGTATCGAACGCGTCTCTCAACGTGGGTCGTTCTTGGCGTAGGGTTCCTCGCGATTTCGGTTGTTCTCCTGTTCTACATCGATGCGATGAACACGGAGATTGAAGCCATTGACAACGATGGCGATTCTTTCGATTGGGATGGCGATGGCTACGTCAATGGTCAAGAATACAAATACGGTACGGACGCAACCGATCCATTCTCAAATCCCGGGTTGTTGAACCCTCCCATCGACCCTGAGCCTGCATCGATGTACATCAATGAGGACGACTATGACTGGGATTATTCGGATGCATCAACCATCAAAACCGGATTCGACAACGACGGTGATTGCACGGATTCGGATCTTCTTCCAAGTCAACAAGACGACAATGGAGATGGCATACCATGCAACATTCTTCTGCGTTTTGATGCTACCTCCGGTTCGTACTTTGTTTACGCAGATCCAAATGTCGATGAGGATCCTGATGAAGACAGATACGGGAAAGAAGCTCAACACCGGGCGTTCATACTCGGAATTGGAAAACTCGGATTTGTTTTCCTGCTAAGCATTTTCATTCCTCTTTTCCTTGCAACCGGTTTGATTCGAGATGAGATGACCTCAGGCACCATGCAATACATGACAGCTAAACCAATTGCTCGGGGAGAAATTTTCCTCTATCGCATGCTTGGCTATCTTGCGATTGTGTGGCCGTATCTGATCATCGTTTGTGCGTTGCTGGCTCTTGTTTCCGGCTTCATGGGGCCAGGCGATCAATTCTTCCGATTTGCAGATCTTGGCGTGTGGTTTTCAATTCTTATCGCTGCCCTGCTTGCAACCCTGGTCTATGGTATGCTCTTCGCATTTCTTGGTGTCCTTTGGAAATACGGCATTATTCTCGCCTTACCCATTGCTGCTTGGGAACTTGGTATGGCACTCCTCTCCATGTCGGTTCCAGAATCGAGTTTCTTGCGTATGTCAATTGTTGGATGGTCGATGAGCATTATCGATTCAGGTGCATATCTTGTTTGGCCGGACATGGCGATGTTTACTGAGGCCGGATCATGGGCCGGTGGTTCGAACAACGAGGGATCGTTCTTCTTTATTGGCGGAAATGAGCTACCCGGTTACAATGCCTTGGAATGGGCGCAATCGGATCTCGGGTTGGGTATGGGCCCATACGCCACTACAGTGGTTTCGATGATTGTGCTTCTGTTCCAAGCTGCGTTCTTCTGGTTCATCGGACAATTGATTTTCAAATCCAAAGAAATAGTGTGAGGGAGAGTATGGATTCCTTCGCAGGTGATTTTTCGACATTGTGGACATTGAACAACCGTCCACCAATTCAACATTTAACTTGGGATTGGTGGTGGTGGCTCGTCATGTTGGATGACGATGATCATCCCATGGCGGGTAAACAATTGATGGTCCTATGGTCAACAAAAGAAAACGATGTTGTCCACATCAATGATGTTGAATGGAAACCCAAAGGGACACCAGGGTTTGATGAGCAAGGAGCAATACAAGTTGATGGAATGGTCTGCGCCTGGTGGTTCGATGGTTCAATGATGCACGACGAAATCATTGCCAAAGTATGTGATATGATTGTCCTTCCTTCCAGCCATTCAGCGTGGCCGGGGCAAGAGGGGCAAGGTGGTGGAGCAGTCGTCCCACTTATGGACAAAGATTGTTCGATGGGAATGTTGCCGGACCGCTCACAATTTTGGTTGAATCTTAACGTGGACCATGAAGCAATTCAATCCATTCGATTGACGATGAAGCCATGGAACGAAGCCATGTCAACAGCAAGAGAAGCAACTGCAACTTACTTAGGTTCGTTGGGGTACGATATTCTTCGTCTTCACGGCACACGATGCCAAGGAACGATTGATGGAGAAGACGTCAACGGAACCGCGTATTTTCAGAAAGTTTGTGTGCAAGCCCCGAGCGTACCATGGTACTGGGGTATGCTTCATTTCTCAGATGGATCCTACATCGATTGGTTCCTGCCGCACCTTTCATCAACGATTCTCAGTCGCGACCCGAAGGAATGGAAACGACGAGACATATCACACATTGCAGTAAGTCAAGGAGGCCTGTTTCACGACGCTCAGCGCGGTCGTAGCGAGCGATTCAAAATTGTCACCGTAGAAAAACAAAGGCAAGAGAATGATTTGCCTCGCTTCAGCATTCAACTCAAGAATGGGCGAACAAAAATTCACATCAACGTTCGGGCAGTCGCACGTGCTTACTGGGATTTTCACCAACCAACACGTGGAGGGATTTGGTCACATCTTACCTACAACGAATATCCGCTCGAGGTCGAGGCGCTCATGATTGAAGATGAACAAGGGGTCCGTGATGAATCAATTTACGATTGGATTCGTGGCAATGCTGAGCACAGTTGGGGGCTCTTGCATTAATGAAATGCTCTTCCATCTCCTCAATAAAAGGCAAAGGGCTTATGTGCTTGTGTGGTGAGAACACATCGGGTCAACAGCATGAGCGATGAAGAGATGCGGTCTGATGAAGCCGAAAATACTGAACCTGAGGTCTCCAAAGCCTCCAAAACTTCTTCCGACGATGAGGCCATGAAAAACCGATTCAAACTAATCGCAGGCGAGGAAGTGCTCCTTACTAAATCACCGAGCCCAGTAGGATTCATGAGCATGTACATGCTTGGTTTGGTTGTCTTTGGTATCCACATGCTGTTCTGGAGACCAGATTCACTGCTGAACGAAGATTCTGGTGGTCTCGCAAGATTCCTTGTTTGGGTTATGGGATTGGGTGGGTCAAAACTTCCCTTGGGTTTTGTTCTCGTGATGGCGACACTTACGTGGTTTAATCGGATGCTGAACACCTCGACATCGGGTAGATGGGTCACAGTATGGCTGCTTCTTGCAACGTTGCTACCTGTTTTAATCCAAATCGACGGCTTGATTGCACTCGTCCGGGATTTGTTTTCGGATGCAGACATCGAGCCATTCCTTGGTTGGGAATACAATTTCCTGATCTCAGGCTTGGCATTAACGCTCACGTATTGGGCGTTGGTCTTCTACTATCAACGGAGTTTCGATTATGCAATTACGAGCAATGCAGTTATTTTCAAGCATGCTTTCCTGCTCAGTCGATCACATCGACGAATCTTATTCGACCGCATTTCTGAAGTCCAAGTCGAACGTACACCGTTTGGCACCATGACAGGGTTTGCCACACTCACCATACTCACCGATTCTGGCGTCGGAATTGTCGAGGAATCCGTAGGTGGTAGCGTCGGCATCTCGCCAAACCTACCCGATAAGGAAGACGACACAAATGCAGAGAAAGCAGGCAAGAGCCTTCTGAAGTCGTTTTTCGCTCTGATGTTTTATCAGCGAACAATTCGAACCGTTCGGCCCGATCCAAAACACTGTTTCTACAAAATCCGAGGTTGGGAAGACACCAAAACACTCCTGAATGAAATGCATAAAAAGCACAGCCAATCGACAAAATTGGATAACTTAGCCGACATTCTAACGGAACAAAACGAAGGAAAAGAATGAACCGTTGCGTTCAAGAACCCCAGATTTTTGCCATAAACGGAGAGAGAAATATGAGTGACGATGTAATGGCAGAAGCAATGGAAATGTTCCGTTCCGGTGACCTTAAGGGTGCTGTGGAAAACCTAGATGGCAAACTTCGTTCCAACCGCGACAATGCGATCCTCCAACACACATATGCTGAATTTGCCAACATGCTCAACATGGAGGAACAAGACGACGTTGTGCCCGGTACAAAGATTATGATGTCTTACAAAAAAGCCATGGAAATCGATGAAGAGAACGATGAGTACATCGCAGATTTCGCCTCATTTGCTCTTGAATGCCGTCGAGTACCGCAAGCGGTGAAAGAATTCCAGCGATACAGCCGGCGATTGGAGATGGCTGACATTCCCACAGATGATGTCCTCTACATGGCAGCTCGAAACATTGTTGACACCATTGAAGTTATTGATCCTGAAAAGGCAAATCCGATGGTGCAACCATGGGTCAAGCAGGCATTGATTTGGGCAGTAGGCGGTCTTGGATACACACCTGAGGAAGCAGCTGTAATTCTTACATCTGATGATTGAGGCTCGGACATGTCCGATGCAGAAACCCGTCTGCATTTCCGAATAGGCTACCTAGGCGATGCCTTTCATGGCAGTCAAATTCAACCCGATGTTCGAACCGTCCAAGGTGAACTGATTCACGCCTTCCAAAAACTCGGTTGGATTTCAAAGGAAGAACAGGGACATAATTTGGTTCTATCAAGTCGAACAGATGCCGGCGTTCATGTCCGTGTCAATGGTGGGACGGTTCGAGTCGCTCGTTCATTGTGGGACACCATCACGCCGCGTAAATTTGTCCGTGCAGTGGATGACCTCTTGCCCAATGAAATTGCCTTCCTCGATGTGCGTGAAGTCGATGCAGATTGGAATCCTCGAATGGCCGTCCATCGCGTCTACCGTTACAGACTGGAAGGGATTGAATTCTGGAATGATCCAGGCGAGGTAATCGCTGAGTGGTTGAAGTTGTTTGAGGGTACCTATGATGCTCGAAATTTCGCTCGATTGGAGCCTGGTAAGAATCCTGTACGAACGATTCTGTCATGTACTCCGTGGGTCGTTGATGGTCGAACGGTTGGCTTCGAAATTATCGGCGAAGCTTTCCTTTGGAATCAAGTTCGACGGACAGCAATGGCGCTTCATCTCTTGGCCCTTGGAGAAATTACACCTGAAGATGTCCAAAATGCAATCGAGCAACCAGAAATTAAGGTTGATTTTGGTGTTGCTCCGCCAGATTGGTTGATTCTTTGGGGTGTGGAATGGGAAGACTCGCAAATCCCCGCTGCAAATGACTCAAATTGCAGATTTTCACCCCCTCCGCTTCCAAGCCGTGAGGCTGAACGTACCATGAGAAAGCGTTGGCGTGATGGTGCTCGAATGGAAATGAAAACCCTCCTTCATCTTGAATGGATGCACCTCGGTCAACTGCCCATTGCTTACCATAACTCGAAATGAATCTTCATCCGTCTTGCGTGGTGTTTAAGACAGCATAATTCAAGGCCATAACATGCAAGGGGTAGTGCGGGTTCCTTCTCTTCAGAAAAGGGTACTTGCATTTGTCTTCTTCTTGATGATATTCTTGTCAGGATGCCTAGGTAACGGCCAACAAAACGCGGAAGAATCCTCACGACATAGCGATATCGTACTCGAGGTGTGGCACACGTTTGCTGCGGAAAGCAAGGAAGAAGAAGTGTTCATGAATTCTGTCGCAGAATTTGAATCTGCACATCCAAACGTTACCGTTGATGTAACAATGGTTCCGTTCGGAAACGCTGATCAATTGTTCATGACAGCAGCCCAAGGCGGTCAGGCACCTGACTTGATGCGATTATCGAGCGACCAACTTGGAGCGATTGGGGAAGTACGCGTTGATGGCTACCCGTTGTTGGAGGACCTGCGACCCCATCTGACCCCTCAGGACAGGCAGCAGTTCGAGGAACGTGCTCTCCAAGCAATGCGTTACGGGGACGCTTTGTATGGCGTTCCTGCAAGTCAGGATTGCCTTTCGCTAATTTTTAACAAAGCATTGTTCGATGCTCAAGGTCTCGATTATCCCGATTCGTCATGGACTGAGCAGGATCTTCTTCAGGCAGCTCAATCCCTGACTGTTCAAGACGTTCAAGGCCTTGCAATACCAATCAAAACAGCGTATTGGTGGTTCCCAATTCAAGAAGGGTTCGGAGGATCCTTGTTTGATGAAAACGGGGAACCATCTCTTGATTCAAACGGTTCCAGCGAAGCCATGCGCTGGATGCTTGATCTTGAATTGGAACATGGTGTTGTTGCGACTGGTACCCAAATCGAGGGAATGAAGAATCAATTCATCTCGTCAAAGGCTGCGATGATTTTTGATGGGCCTTGGAATTGGGCTACGTATGAAGCAAGCAGGTTGAACATAGGACAAACACTTTTGCCTCTGGTTGAAAGCTCAGGTGATCGAATGTCACCCTTGGTCACTTACAAGGGATGGTCGGTAAGCAAACAAAGCGCCAACAAAGTTGCTGCGACTGAACTTGCATTGTGGTTCTCCTCAGAAAATGTTCAGAAAGAATTTGCAGTTGAGACATACACAATGCCAACGCACGTGGCTCTTGAATCCGATGAGGAGATCAATGAGGATGCGGTTCTCTCGGGGTTCCTCGAACAAACCAAAGCAGGTACACCGGCACCAACCACACGCGCAATGTCTCTTGTCTATGACCCGCTATCAACTGCCTTTGAACAAGCCTACTCCGAAATCGCATCGACCGAAGAAGCACTATCCGGGGCAAATCAACAACTCAAGGAACAGATTGCCACACTTGCACGCGCTGATCCTTACCCGCTCGCCGACGGATATCGGACAATAACCATCGAATTTGAAACCAACAATTCGTACTCATTTGATGTCTATGTTGACGGAGACCTCCATACCGAGATCAGGATGCAGGAAGGAAACAACGGGTCCTACCTCGGCTACGATTCATGCACAGATGGGGCGACTGAATTGTTGCAGGTAGGACAAATTCGTATGGTTCAACCCTCGACCCTGATTGTTGAATGCGAACTTACAGGCATGGTCCCCGACAGACAGCACTTGATTGAAGTCTACAGCGAACAAGATTTGGTGTATTCCACTCGCGCTCAAACAACAGTAGAGGATGAACGGCCCAAAGCGGGAGATACATCTCCTGTGTTGTTTGCACTCGGTGCAATTGTTCTCTCGTTAATTGCATTGCTTAGTTTTGCAAAATGGAACGACACAAAACTTGGGCGTACAAAATCAAAACTTGCACATTTCTATGTCGCTCCGGCGTTGCTTGCGCTTGCAATTCTAACCTTTTATCCCGTGTTGTATGGGTTCTGGCTAGCATTTACCGATGCGAATCAGACCCAACTCGGAGACCAATCCTTCATCGGCTTCGATAACTTCTGGGAGGTCTTTTCCTCAAACGGTTTCCTTCGTGTTACACTCTTCACACTTGTTTGGACCGTCGTTAACGTCTCTGCTCACATTGGGATTGGTTTGTTTTTAGCGAATTTACTGCACCGTAGCAAAATCAAGGGAAAGGTTGCATATCGTACACTTCTCCTGCTTCCATGGGCGGTTCCATCGTACATTTCGGTTCTCGTTTGGCGTGGAATGTTTCAACCTGATGGTTTTGTTAACGATCTGCTGGGGACAAACATCGATTTCCTTTCCGACCCTACTGGGGCCCAAATCATTGTCATTCTGGTCAACATTTGGCTCGGCGTCCCGTTCATGATGATGTCGATTAGTGGTGCATTGCAATCCCTCCCCGGCGACATGTACGAAGCTGCAGAGGTGGACGGTGTTTCAGGCTGGAGGGCATTCCGTTACTTGACCTTACCAAACTTACGCAGTGCCTTGATTCCACTATCCCTCCTCGGATTCATATGGACTTTCAATATGTTCAACGTCATCTACTTGATGACAGACGGAGGTCCGAATCTCTACTTTGGTGAACCAGGGCAAACGGACATACTGATTACCTATGTTTACGACGTAGCATTTCGGGAAGGCGCCTATGGTGTTGCTGCTGCATGGTCCGTAATCATCTTCCTCATGCTGTTCGCATTCTCTTGGCGATACATGAAACAAACCAACGCAACGGAGGCGGTAGGATGACCTCTTCCCATGAAATGCGTGCTTGGTATGTACCTGTTGAAATTGTTCTTTTGCGCCGTTGGATCGTTGCTGCTTTCCTTGTAAATGTGCTCCTTTTGACCGTCGACTATCTCCGAGCAGATTCTCAACTCTTGATGCTCGGTCTCTTCTCTTGTGTCCTCTTTGCATCACTCCGAGCATCCCTCCCAGAAGTCAACAATCAACTCCGAAGAAATGTTTCGCTGGTTCTGAGCGCAGCACTTCTTGGAATCGCCGTCTATCGATTCATGGTTTCTGAACCAACAATCTTCAACATCTGGATTCATTGTTGGGCGCTTATACCATCCGGTTTGTCCCTGCTGTGGCTGTCTGGAGTTCCGGTTACTGTTTGGACCTCACGAAAACTTTCTGACTCAGCGATTGAATATGGCTTGATGCGCAACGTTTCTGTTAGCAAACGATACCATTCAATCTCCACGCACATTACGTTGCTGCACTTTGTAGCCATCACTGTTATTCCATTGATTTGGATCATCGATATCGCTTTTTCAGAAGGAAATGCTCTTGGCGGACAAATCGGTGATTCGTTTACCACAGACCATTTTACAAAGATTCTGAACGGGGACTCATTTTGGACGTGGTTTGTCAACTCACTTATTGTAAGCATTGGTACTGCATTGCTTGGTTTGTTCATTGCTATCCCCGCTGGATATGCATTTAGTCGATACAAATTCACCGGTCGAAATGCCTCAATGTTCTCGTTCCTTTTGGTTCAAATGTTCCCAGGAATCATTATTCTTGTACCGTATTTTTTGGTCATGAAAACACTTGGATTGCTGAACTCCCACCTCGGTCTAATTCTTGCTTACTGTGTAACTGCATTGCCATTGTGCGTTTGGATGCTAAAGGGTTTCTTTGATACCATACCAAGGGAACTTGAAGAGGCTGCTGAACTGGATGGTTGCAATCAGTTCCAAGTGTTCACAAGAGTTGTATTGCCGCTTTCAACTCCAGCAATTGCTGTCACGGCGCTGTTTAGTTTCCTCGCAGCTTGGAATGAATTTCTTCTTGCGTTAACATTCAATACGTCCAACGACATGTACACGCTTCCCGTCGGATTGGCATCGCTGATATCCTCTACGGGACAAGCTTGGGGTGATTTTGCTGCTGCGAGTTTACTCGTGAGTCTTCCTGTCGCCCTCCTCTTCCTTTTCTTCCAGAAATTTTTGATCGATGGTTTATCGGCAGGTGGCGTAAAAGGGTGAGAATATGGTAAGCGTAAAATTTGAACAAGTAAACAAGCGATATGATGATGGTTTCCAAGCTGTTCAGGACTTGAACTTGGAGATAAAGGACAAGGAGTTCTTGGTCTTGCTTGGCCCCTCCGGGTGTGGAAAATCAACAACGCTTCGTATGCTCGCTGGACTAGAGGACGTTACTGAAGGAAACATTCTCATTGATGGAATGAAGATTAATCATCTTCCTGCAGGCGCTCGTGGCCTTGGTATGGTGTTCCAGTCTTACGCTCTCTATCCACACATGACCATCCGGGGCAATCTTGCGTTTGGTTTGCGAATGATGAAAGGTACTGATAAGTTGGCAAAAGAAGAAATCACTGCCAGAGTTGACGAAATTGCCTCTCTGTTGGAACTTCGCGAACATCTTGGAAAAAAGCCGAGAGAACTCAGCGGAGGTCAACGCCAACGTGTAGCGCTTGGTCGAGCATTGGTTCGCCGCCCGAAGGTCCTGCTGATGGATGAACCACTTTCGAATCTCGATGCGGAGTTACGTCACCAGATGCGAAATGAGATTCGCCGTTTGCATGATGAACTGGGAACCACAACAATTTACGTTACGCACGACCAAATCGAAGCAATGACACTTGCTGACAGGATAGCAATCCTCGACAAGGGGGAACTTCAACAACACTGTGCACCAATGGATGCATACCATCACCCTGCCAACGAGTTTGTGAAATCCTTCTTGTGCAGGCACATCGATGATTTAGTCACTACAGCAAACTCACTGTTCAAACCAACGGACGAAACCTCAGAGGTGGTCGAATGAAATCTGTAGCCAGATTTCTCATCCTTCTGATGCTCATTGTCCTTTTTTCACCACTGGCTTCAAACGATGTAGAAGCCACGTCGCACACTTCACCGGCCACGACGACCTTTGCATACAAGGGATTGGCAACCGAGGTATCCGTGGTTGGGGAATGGAATTGGAGTAATCCTGTTCCAATGGTGGAACAAAACGGCATCTGGACAGGAGACGTCGAGTTGGAGGAAGGTCTCTACTGTTACAAATTCCTCGTCGATGGTGAGTATATGTTTGATCCGACAAATCCCGAGCGTTCGTACTGCAGTGACATCGAGAATTCTCTCATTCGCGTTCGAGACCACACACGTCCGCATTTCAGTGCTGAACTTGATTCTCAATCGTTGGTTGTCACATATCATCCAGGTACATCTGGTGCAGTTTTTGATGGGGTGCCAACGAGTCTCTCAGGCGCTGTTTGGGATTCCCAACAACGTTCTTGGACGTACGACTTGAGTCTGCTCGAAGACGGTAAGCATACGTTCAAAATCGATGGGTTTGATGTCGACGGAAATCCCGCATACGATCTCCTTGTCCCATTTTGGATTGGAGAAGGTTCAGATTTTGAATGGCAGGATGCTTTGATTTACATGGTGATGACCGATCGATTTGTCAACGGTAACACCTCCAACGATGAGCCTATGGTAGGCGCTGCCCAAGGTGCTGACTGGCAAGGTGGAGATTTTGCCGGAGTTACTCAAATGATCGAATCTGGATACTTCGAGACATTGGGCGTCGGCGCTCTTTGGCTTTCCCCGTTCAATACTGCAGCAGAAGGGACCGGTAAAGCAGCAGATGGCGAGCACGATGTTTCAGCTTTTCATGGGTACTGGCCAACTGAGCCTCGAGGGATTGAACCAAAACTGGGGACTGCAGATGAACTGCATGCACTGATTGAGGCGGCGCATGACCAAGACATCCGAGTCATGATGGATTTTGTCGTAAACCACGTGCATGAGGAACACACCTACTACGAGGAAAATCCAGAATGGTTCAATGCTGGTTGCATCTGTGGTTCAGTGAATTGTGACTGGACCATGCACCGTTTGGATTGCCAATTCACGTCGTACATGCCGGATGTAAATTGGAAGATACGCAACGCTTCAGAGCAGTTTATCGATGATGCGTTATGGTGGCTTGAGACCTATGACTTGGACGGCCTTCGTATCGATGCAGTCAAGCACGTTGAAGACTTGGCTACGCGAAATTTGGTTGCTCAAATAAATGCTCGATTCGAAACCGTGGGCACGGATTACTACCTCAAGGGAGAAACCGCCATGGGCTGGGCAGGTCACTCCTTAGGAGACAATCAAGAGAATTACGGCATTATCAATGCCTACATGGGACCTGATGGCTTGGATGGCCAAGCAGATTTCGTACTCTACCATGCAGTTGTCGATAACGTATTCGTTTCAGGAAACGAAAATTATCTCCATCTTGATTACTGGACGAACCGCAGTCAGGATCAATATCTTGATGGTTCGATTATGGTCCCTTACGTTGGTAGTCATGACGTTCCTCGACTAACAAGCCGTGCAGATACTGGCACGAATGATGCATTCAATCAGTGGGTTGAGGATGGACTTCCGGGTCAACCAGGCGATGTTTCGGCATACAATGCTGCAATGCAGGCTTATGGTTGGCTGCTCACCACACCCGGTGCACCGTTGTTGTATTACGGGGATGAGTACGGTGAATACGGAGGGGCGGACCCCGACAATCGTCACATGTATCGCAACGAGGATGCATGGAGTTCGATGGAGATGCACCTGTTTGAAAACATATCAGAGTTGGGCAAACTGCGCTCAGATTCCATCGCATTGCAGCGGGGTGAATACAGCACAAGACTGGCCATGTCGAATCTGCTGGCATACAACATGACACACCAAGAGCAGAACATGACTGTGATTCTCAACCGTGGGGCTCCAACATCGATGTCTGGATTTGCTGCCGACGATGTGGTTCGATTTGGTACATCCCAAATGCAAAATGGGTCCATCTCGATCGAGGCTCATTCGGTCACTGTCATTGAACTCGGCGTCGTTGATTTTGTTGCTCCAGTCTATGGTTGCATCGATGAATCTGCAACGAACTACGACCCTGGTGCAACGGAAGATGACGGGTCATGCATTTATCCTGAACAGCCAATGTCTGGTTGCACGGATTCTGAGGCAACAAATTACGATGAGCAAGCAACAGTGGATGATGGAAGTTGCACATATCCAGATGCCGATATCACCGGTTGCATGGATTCGACGGCTTTGAATTACGAACCTGCTGCAACCATAAATGAAGGGTGTGTGTTTTCTTCAAATGAGGACAATCAAACAGAACCAGACAATTCTACGGTTGAAGAAAACAACTCTTCAGATCAAACCAGTCCCGTTAACGAAACAACGAATTCAGACTCCTCTACAGGGAACGGCAACAATCAATCCGTTACTGATCAATTGAAGACCTGTGAAGGCTGTTGTGGAGCAACCTTCGAGGTTTCCGTTGATGAGCCATGCCCGACTCAAACCTGTTCTCCATGCGAAGAATCCCAGGACAGTGATGCAAATTCATCGACCGTTCTCTTAACTCAGTCAATTTTGGTTGGTGGAATTGTTGTTGTAGCGATAATGCTGTTTTCCCTGCGCAGAAACGGTCGTGAAGAAGACTTCATCACGGAATGGGATGATCAAGAAAACTGATTGTAAAAGTCGAGATAATCTTGAATCATCCTGTGGCCTGTAAATCCAGCTGACGCAGCAATGCTCGCCTTCATCATTTCAGCCCATGCATCTTTGCTTCCTTCCCAGAGTGGGAGGACGTCTTGTTCCAAGACTTGGTAGATGTTGTTTGCATCGCGCTCGTCGTCCCGAACGTTTTCAGCATTACCGATTGCCCAGCCGTTCACTCCATGAATGCAGGCTTCAGGCCACCATCCATCAAGAATGGAACAATTTGGAACACCGTTCATGGCTGCTTTCATACCTGATGTTCCTGACGCTTCCATCGGTCGAATGGGATTGTTGAGCCAAATATCGACTCCACTGGTCATGAGTAACCCGGTTTCCATATCGTAATTTTCGATGAATGCGACTGGGATTTCTTCCGCAATTTGCTCGGCTGAGTCATAGATGTCCCGAATAAGTTGTTTACCACCCTTGTCCCGTGGGTGTGCTTTTCCGGAGAAAACAAATTGAATTTTACCTGCTCCGATGTTTCGTAATCGCTCCAAATCCCTGAAAACAAGATTTGCCCGTTTGTAGGTTGCGAAGCGTCGGGCAAATCCAATCGTTAATCGTTCGGATGAAAGTTCAACACCCGTTTTCGATAGAACAAAATCTCGGAGGTTTTGACGCGCTTTGTTTCGGGCTTTGAGTAGGGCATCAGTTGGCAGATTTCCAGCCTCAGAAATTGTTTCGGGTCGGGTCCTCCACCCTGGCAAATACCCGTCAAAAAGCGAGGCCATGACAGGAGAAGTCCACGTTATGTGATGAACTCCGTTTGTAATTGGTTGAATGATTTGCTCGTCAAACATTGTCATGGCTACGTCTGCGTTCAATTTTGAAACAGCATTGACGGATGTTGACAGGGCAACAGCAAGATGGGACATTGAACAGCGGCGACCGTTTTCTGAATCGCCTGCGACGATGACCAACTCTTTTGCGTCCTCTGGTAAGAGTTCGCCAACAACTTCCTTGACCAAGGGCCATTCGAAACGATCATGACCAGCGGGGACTGGTGTGTGTGTCGTGAACAGGCTCCGTTGAGCAAGTTCTTTACGGCTCCAACCTCGATTCAAGAGTTCAAGCATAGCGAATGTGCAATGTCCTTCATTCAAATGGAGTCCATGGAGCTCGAGATCGAGGTGATCAAACAATTGAACTCCCCCGACACCGAGCACATACTCTTGTCGAATTCGAACCTCATCATCGCCTCCGTAAAGGCGGGATGAGAGTTCTTGGTGCTCCGATGAATTTGCTGGATGACGTGTATCAATGAAGTAGACTGGAACGACATGTTCTGATTGGCCAACGATCTCTGCTTTCCAAACATAAGCATGCAGTGGTTGACCGTCAAGATGCAATTTGAGCACAATTTCGGTTTTGGAAACGTGGTCGTTTGGGTCAAACTCCGGAAAGGTTTCGGTCTGAACACCGTTTTCGTCGATGTGTTGACGAGCATAGCCTTGGTGGTAAAGCAGCGTAACTCCAACGAGTGGAGTACCTGCATCCGCAGCCGATTTTACGTGGTCCCCTGCTAAGACCCCTAAACCACCTGAATAGGTATGAAGTTCAGACCAGAGACCAATCTCAGCCGTAAAATACCCTACCACAGGCATGCTTTCTCCTCTTCAAATCAGGTTATGAGTTCTTTGCAGCATAGGTCACGAATCAAGTTCTGCCCAATTAAATTTCCACGACCAATTTCTACCTTTCCGTCCGGGTACATTCATTCGTGCCTCTTCGCCCAAGTCGAGGATATCTTGCAAAGGAATGATGGAAAGTGGGGATGCTGATGTTTGAGCGAGTCGAATCAGCGTTTCAGATACACGCTCACCAGGAAGTGCGAGTGAGCGGACCCGATCTTTCTCCACATCCGTTGATACGCTGAACCAACCTTTGGCGGTGTTGTTGTCGTGCGTACCAGTGTAAACAATCTGGTCTTCTGTGACGTTCTCGGGATAATGGGAATTCGTCGCGATATCACCCGAAAAGCCGAATTGAAGAACGCTCATTCCGCGAAGACCATGCTGCTTCCTAAACTTAATTACTGCATCCGGAATGATGCCCAAATCCTCTGCGATAATCTGTTCTGGGCTGGAAACGAGTGTCATCAAGTGGTTAAACAACTCATCACGTGGACCATCTTGCCAGTGACCATTTCGAGCATCTTCCTCAGGATATGGAATTGCCCAATTGGAATGGAAGCCTCGAAAATGATCGATTCGAACAATATCATACAGCCTGAACATGCGCTCAATCCGCTCTTCCCACCATTTCCATTGTTGATGACGATGAGCCTCCCAATTGTACAAAACGGTCTCCCAAACTTGACCGGTCTCACTGAAGTAATCCGGTGGAACCCCCGCTATGTAGGTAGGATAACC
>MDTB01111832.1_pt1 | contig 14875 bp, 25 predicted proteins | sample 811161 | NCBI WGS metagenome assembly MDTB01 (sample SAMN05326650, study PRJNA326480) | marine metagenome | isolation source: seawater | place: Mediterranean Sea | collected 2009
AAGGCTAGCCGTGGTCACGAGCGTGTGGATGTTATTGCTGAGAAGGTGACGAAGCTAGAGGTCAAGGTCGAGCAGTTGCAGCAGGGCGCTGCCGTTCATTAGGAGAGCCCTCTAACCTGCGCCCTGCCGTAGCATGGTCGGCAAAGCCTCCTCTTCTTGTTGGCCACTCCCTGACACCCGCACGAGACGCATGAAAGGTCCTCCCTCCGAACCACCTTCGCCCTGAGACCCATCTTTATCACTTGCTGCTTTACCGACGACAGCGTTCTGTGCGGCATGTACTTTTCTTTTACCCCAGACCAGAACAGATGAACGTTCATTTCCGGCCCCGACTCTCTTAGAGCTCTTTCTAGCGTCTCCTTTTCCGAGTCCGTCCACATATGTCTGTCTCGATGTCGCATCCCTTTCTCCTGGCGCGTGAAATAACCCTATCAGCATAACCTAAAGCCCTTGGCAGCTCCCCACGGAGCCCCCTGTTGCCCCCATTATAGCCACTGAGGCTATATCTGAGGTTTCCTTTTGAACGCCGATGCCATCGACATAGTATCCTCGTTCCCTCGTGTCGGCTGCCAGCGGTTGAGAATAGAAGCCATCTCGGTATCTTTGAGAACCTTGGCATGACTTGCATAGTCCCTCTAGCACCGGCTGAGGATACAGCAAACGGTCTACCACGACTCTCGTGAAACTCAATGGAATTGATAAGACAGGCAGGCACCCCATGCGTGGACATGGGGGGCTGCCACATTAGATACAGTGCGAATAACCAGCTCAATGTATAATCTCCGTTGATGGCAGGCACAGTCCGACCCAGTGCCTGATGTTGCCGACACGACGCTCCTTGTACCCAAGGCGTCTCAGTCTCTCATTCATAGAGCGCTCAGTAAGCTCCTTGCCTCCTGAGCGCCTAGCCCACTCAATATATGCCTGACGCATGTCAGACTTGGAGCACATGGCAAAGTCAACGATGGTGCAGGTGTCGTTGATAAACTGACCAAAAGCATCCTCTTCGTTGCGATACTCTTGAGTGGCCTTGTCGACTGCGGCACACTTTACGAAGCCATCGTGATACCAGCTTGCAGCCGCGTCCACTATCTTCGCCATAATGCCCTCTCTCTCAGCCCAAAGCTTCTTCTCCAGGTCCTTGTCCTGCTGGTCATCAGGAACAACGTTGTCGAACGGCACGAGGCGGGTTCTACGCCATACACCGTTATCCACACCTTTGATTCGAGGCTTGTGATTGCCAATGAGCCAAAGGCTGTGGGTGGGCTTGAAGGTAATGTACGCCCCGCCTTTGGGGTCGGCTGTAATAGGGTCGCCGCCGGTCAGGTTCTTCATTCTGGCCTCGTTGAGACGCCTATCCTCCTGGGTCTCAGAGCCAACGGCCATACGCAAGCCCTTCAGCATAATCAACTCAGCCAAGTGCTTGTCCCCCTGACGCGCCATAAGGAGCCCCTCTGGCGTAGCAGCGGCGTAGTCCCCCATCATCTCCATAGCCAAGTTCAGGAGAGTCCCTTTACCGTTTGCCCCGGTGCCGTAGCAGAAGAAGAACACGTGCTCCCTAACGCTGCCCGTCAGAGAGAACCCTAAGGCCTGCATAACATACTTCTTCAAGTCCTCGTCGCCGCCAAAGGTCTGGTCCATAAACGCATCGAAATTCGGTGTCTTCATGTTCCAGTCCACCCCGGACTTGGTTATCTTAGAGCACATCTTGCTTGAGTCGTGCTTTGTGACCTGACCGCACCTTAGGTCGACAATACCGCTTGGCGTATTGATTATCCATGCGTCCGAGTCAAAGGCCTCGGCCCGAACAGGGATGCCTCCCTCGCACTGGGCAAGCGTTATCATGTTCTTTAGGCTGGCAGCCGACCTGGACTTCAACGACCACTTGTTCTTGGCCTTCCTATCGTCCGGGTCATCCAGTATAGAGCACTCTCCTGAAATACCCCTGGCGGTTACCTTGGCCATCGCCATCGTCGCTCCGAGTCTATCCTGCTCCCAGCTTTTGCCCTCCCAGACATACCAACACTTTAGCTCATGACAATAGCGCAGGCGCTCTGCGTGTTGGTCCGCGAACCTCTCGCCATTGCCTATGTCGTTGTCCTCATACAGGGCAACCCTTTCCTTGGCAGGGGAGAGCTCGTCACTCGTGAACCACTTCATCTCGTTCCTGACCTGCCTGTCAGGGGCACAGCCTATTGGCTTTGTGCCAAACTGGGCGGCGTTCCTTATCTTACTGCGAAGGCCTTTGGCATCCCAGGGTGGCTCACATGTGTTGTTCCACTCGATAAGGACCTCAAAGGCATCGCTCTCAGACAGACCAAAATCCCTGACCATCATGGCACAGGTCCGGAATGTATGGGCGTCCCCTCCACACCCCTCGATGGCTGGTGGACGCTTCTGCAACCACGCTGCGGCCCTTCTCATCGCGGAGCTTCTGTCCCCGACGTTGCCGGAAGACACAGGTATCTCCATGACAGGCGGTGCCGGGAACCACTTAGTGTCAAAGGCGGGAAGCGAGTCTATGTGTGGCATGTAGCCAAGTCTGTTTGACCATCTATAGAACTCTCCCGTCTTGTGCAGCGATGGTGGCATTGCTGCCCATCCACCGTCGCCCCTGAGGTCGATGTTCATGCCATCGATATGGGTCCTGTTCTTTATAATCCCACCTGGGTGCCTGTACCCCCAGTGTTGGCCACGGCCAGTGGTCACTATCCACTCGGTCCTTGGCAGGTTCTCTTCAGCCCAAATCAAGGCCTCCTTGTCGTCTAGGTCCACTATCACTAGTGATGACACGGCCCCTGTTACGACGCCCCAGTTGTGGTCTGGGTTTAGTCGCCACCAATCCTCCACCTGGGCTGGGCTTAATGGCTGTTGCTGTAAATCCTTCCAGCGCATCATCGGCTTCTTGCTGCCATCCACGTACTGCCATGGTAGTACGCTTAGACCAAACCTTGCCCCGTCCAAAACTTCTTCCTCCAACTTCATCCCACACCTCCCTCGCCCTCTTGTACAGACGACTATCAGTATACATTGGTCCCATCGGAAACATACCTGCCATTCCGGACCTCTTCCAAATCACATTACAACTGTCCTCTATGCCCAAAGCATGCACAGCATACTCGGCAAACCTCATCATCTCAGCCCAGTCATCATGCTCGCCGTGCATGATGTTTCTGCGCGGAGCCGTTCCTTCAATCTTCCAGATAAAAACCAAGGAGTTCCCTCGCATCCCTCTCCCTCCATCGGCCTGGGTTACGCATGATAGCAATATCTAACATTTTGTACATCATATTCACCGGCAACTTGCCCCTCCTTCGACAGGCAGCCAGATGTTGTGGACTTGTATTGCATATCCTGGCCGCTTCAGACATGCCTCCAAGCTCCTCGTACAGTTTATGAACCATCCCCTGCTTCAGAAGGTCTATGGGGAGGTCGTTGCTCACGCAAAGGTCACAAAGGTTCCTTCCTTTCATAATGGGCTTGCGCTTACACTTGCACATCCTTGACGCGCTCTTCCCGTATCTGCCCATCGACTCGAGCTTCAATCTTACTGAGCCAGCAGAGCGCCCCTTATATGCCTCAGCAACCTTTTCCCAGAACCCCGCCACGGACTCCTGAGGCTCAACCTTCTCGTAAACCTTTACGAGGCGGTCGAGGTCCCTGACCCTCCACCTTCCACCACTGCTAAAATCTTTCATATACACTCCTTACTGCATTCCATTCATCAGACTTCCCAATGAACTCCATAACCTCGTCAACGGACCTACATACCCCGTAGTTCCCTCCAAACCTAGACTCCCAGACCTTGGCCTGCCACTTCTTCTGAGCCTTACTCTGCCTCCCTTTCTTTGTTTTCAACTCGACCGCGTATGCTATGGGGCCGTGATCAGAGGCCACCAGGACCAGTATGTCCGACTGCCCAGTCATCTGGTTCAGGTCTATAACCCGCCCAGACATCGACCTCACAATGCCGACATGGCTCGTGTCGTACATCAAGACACCCTTCAGAGCCCTGACAGCCTTCTCAACATCCCTCTGCAACACATGTTCTCTCATGATATAGCCTCGTAGAAATCGTCCATCTCCCTCACCTTCTTACTTTGAAACATTCTTCTGAAATACGCTGCCCTGCTCCTGGACATGGGCGATGTCTTGTTCTTGACCTCAACCAGCTTGCCCTTACGAATATCAACCTTCCTCTCCTTCACCAGAGGGCAGCCGCACATCTCGCATTGTATCTGCTGGGGTGGGTTAGCGAACTTACACTCCTCACACACCCTGGCCATCAACATGCCCTTCTCAGCCTTCTTGCCTTTCTCCCTGGCCTTTATCGACCACTCTCTGTCGTGGTCGGGCGTTCCATGGCGCAGCACGCAGCCACCGTGGTCTAGGACGAGAAAGTCGGTCTTGCCTGGATGCGGCCTCGAGGCCCTGCCAACCATCTGCAAGTACTTCGACAGGCTCCTGGTCGGCACCGCCAGCGATATAGCGCTGACAGATGTAATGTCTAGACCCTCGACCAGCACTGAGCAATTGGTGATGACCTGTATATCTCCGCTCTCGAGGTCAGCAAGGGCCCTAGCACGCTCGTCAGCAGGAGTATTGCCGTCTATGTGGGCAGCCGCGACTCCCTTGGACAGGAACTCGTCTCTGACGCTTGCAGAGTGCTTTATGGAGGTGCAGAAAACTATCCCCTTTCTGTCCTTTGCGTGGTTGATGTACTCGTCGACAACGCTGCCCACAAGAGATTGCTTCTCGTATTGCATAGCAGCGGACTTCATGTCATATTCTCCGCTCCTTACCGTTCGTATCTCCGCGAGGTCCGCAACAGGTATTGACCAGCATCTTGCAGGAACAAGTCCGCTGTTACTGTCATTCCTCCATATGGCATTCATATCGCCAACAGTTGGACCTTGGACTAGGTGACTTCCCAGAACTTCAAATCCCGCCCCGTCCATCCTGCAAGGTGTTGCTGTCAACCCAAGCCTCATGACGTCGTGGAAATGGTTTAGTATGGTTGTGTATGTTCTAGCCGCAGCCAGATGGCACTCATCGACTATGATGTAGGTTGGCTTGCGTATCTTATCCAGACGGTTGCGTAGTGTTTGGACCATCGCAATCTGTATAGGTGCGTCTGGGTTAGGGTTCTTACCCCACTTGGCTGCTATTATCCCGTAGGTCAGCCCGAACTTCGATAACTTGTCTGCTGTCTGCTTCACAAGCTCATCGCGATGCACGAGGAGCAATGCAGACCCGCCTTTATAGACTATGCGCCTGCAAGGCTCCCCAATACCCGCGACAGTCTTGCCAGCACCAGTAGGCATCTGACCGATGACGCCAAGGTGACCACTTGCGTGGGCCTTGCGTATGTCATTCAGCCACCTGCTTTGGTATGGCCTTAGTTTCATTTTCAGTATACTCCTTGTTACTGTTTGCCATATCGACAAACTGTTCTACCTGTGGCGCGAACTTTATCCATCTACCACAGTCGGCGCACGACACCCTTATATGCCTGAAGCGCTCATTACTCTGCCACTGACACCTGTATTCATTTGAAAAGCAGTGCTTGCATATCATGCTAACCCCCACATCCGCCGCCACTTCTGATACTGCTCCGGCATCATGATGATTGCCTTGCCGTGGTCAGTCGGGTGGTACTTGCCACTCCTGAGGTACAGGAGGCCATTGCTCACCAGGGACTCAATGGTTCTTCCCATCTCCCTGGCGGCTATCCGATTCTCTATTTGTTCTGCGGTCTTAGGTACCCGGCTAACCATTTTCAGGATAGCAATCTGGGTGCGACCGAGCCCGTTCCATTTACGGCTGGCCATCACTCACCTCCCATTACAACGTTATATTCACGACCATGGATGCGGTCCCCAAGTGTGGGTCCTACCCAGTAGGGCTCGATCCAAATCATCTTTGTCTTGGCGCGACCTTTGCCCCATCTCTGTCTCTTCCAATGGCCGCGTCTTTGGAATCGCTTAGAGTAATGCCATCCAGAGGTTCCGGTGCCTGTGCTGGGGGTATAGTTGTCTCCCACCCTTATGACCACCGGTTCAGTGGCGGCCAGACGGTTCATCTTTTGCAGCCACTTCTCGCCTTTGCTCTTACCCTTTGCACTGTCCAACTTCTTAGACGCCCTGCCTTTGATCGGCTCTGATAGGTCCGCCCTGCCGGAGTTGATGTACAATATAATGTTGGCTACCAGTGGGAGGCAGTTCATTTGGTCTACATCTTCGATGCAATCTATGACGGTGTCTCCTTTCGACAGGTCTATTTCCACTGGCATTACAATATGATCAAAGAACTTTGACTGAGAACTCTTCACCAGACCTGCGAATAGTTGGCTCTCACTTTCGATTAGATACATCCCGTTCAAAGGAGATGATCCTTGCGGCAATGTCACAAATATTACAGGGAACGGCAGCTTCATCATCTCAGTGGGAATGTCCTCAAGGCTTACCGCTGTATCCTCTAGGGCAGAGAGTAGTGGCCCGGACAAAGAGAACATGACCCGTCCACAGTAGTAGTACTGGGATATGCAGTACGCCTCCGCATTGCCTGACTCACCAGAGAATCGGAGGATCTGCTCCGGCTGGTAGTAGGTCTCGCCAGGACTCCAAATGCGACCGCTCCCTTTCTGCTCTATGCCCTTGCACTTCTCTGCAAAGTTAACAGCAAAACTGGTAGAGCAATACTCGCTGTACGAGATAGGGTCCATGTTACATGGAACCCCCTCCGGCCCATATGGAGGAGGGAGCCTGTTGGACATCCCCTCCTCCAACCACATGGACAAGACGCCCTTGACACCATTGACGCCAGACGCGATGTCCCACATGGCCTTTGTGCAGTGGGGTGTCATCTCGCCCTCCGCTTGATTTTGTACCCAACCTCAAGAGGAATACCTTGGATGCGGGGTGGGTCGATGCCCTCTTCCATCTGCCGCTTGATCTCACACTCGATCGCGAACTCGTCGATCTTCAAGAACTTCAGGTCAACCGCGTCCTTGTCGACGTGGGCATACATCACATTGTACACCTTCTCCCTAACGGACTTGCCGACAGCAGGTTCCAAGCCAGACTCGATGGTCTCATTCTTCAAAAGATACCTCTTGACCATCGCGTCCAGGCGTGTTTTCTCGCCGTCGATAACGTCCCTGACCTTCTTGAAGGATGAGTTTATGTGTCTAGCCCTCTTGGTTGGCTCTTCGACGATTATCTTCCTCTCCTTCTCAAGCCTGTTGCGGAGCTTCTGAAGATTGTTTATGGCTGAGTCCATCACAACGGAGTCGTGATACGTCTCCGCGTCAAGCTCTGTGGTGACCTCCAGCGTCTCCTTTATCTCCGACGCTAGCAGACGGAGCGTTGTGTCCATGTCAGGGGTCTTCCTGGCGGCCAGGGCGGTGGATATCTGCATCAATATCTCGACGTCCTTGTCTGCGGAGGGGGCTCCAGTCGTGTCAATCCCAAAGTGCTCCGCCACGGTCGCCTGCTTATGGTTCGGAAGGACAAGGCTCTCTCTGGCCTCTTTGAGGAGGTCCACCCAACGACACTCTGGCAGCGGGATTCGCCACCTATCGAACTCTTGGGACAGCATCCTCTTGTCAAACTCTGCCGAGTATGCGTGTACTGGTACGCCAGAGCGGAACCAGTCTATAATCTCGAGCGGCTGGAACTCGTCCTTGCCCATCAGGTCTCGCTCGTAGTCCAGGCCGGTCACACGCGCTGCGTCCTTGTTTAGTGGCATGCCAGGGTCGAATCGTTTCAGAAACCTGTCGGCTACTTCTCCGTCGACAACCCTGACCATACATAACTCGCATATGCGGTCCTTTGTTCCGAATCCAGTGGTCTCGCAGTCTAGGTAAATTCCATCGTTCATATCGCCTCCTTGAAGGTGAGGTGGGGGGTTTTCTGTGTTTGGAGGGAAGGGGAGGGGTGAGAGGGCGGTGGCGTCACCTAGTACCTATGACGCCACCTGTCACCCCTCCCCTAGGGGCAGAATTGTGTGGGGATATGTGGGGGGATAATTGATATTGTACCAGTTACGCCCCCACCTCACCACACTAGAATGGCAGGTCGTCCTCCAAAAGGCTAACATTTAAGTGCATGCAAGTATTACCGTTTCTCGTCTTACGGTTCTCGCGGTACACCTCGAAGACGCGGGAGCTTATGTCATACTCTCCGACCTTCTCGCCAGGAGACCACCCTGCCAACAGTAGGGCCTCCTTGAGGTTTTCGGTCAGGTCAGGACACGCTGTGTATCGAGCACACATCTCCTTCTCATACGGGCCACACTTTTGAGCGCTCTCGCCCTTTGGACCGTACCCAACCAGCACCACCTTGCCGACCAGGGCATCGTATGGCTGGTATTGACCGCCAGGGCTCTTGCCCTTCCGTGGTAGCTCAGGGAATTGCAATTGAAAGCGCTCCCCTGCGGTCTGGTTATTGAAAAAGATTGTACCGCCGTCGCTCATTGGACCACCGGCACTCTCCGACTTTACTTCACTTAGATAATCAAAACTCATATCAACTCCTCACTCAATAATCTGCCAGCTTGCACCCTCAAACCCTTTGAGAAGTGCTTGCCAGCCTCTCTTGCCGCAATAGCGGCCACATAGGTGAAGAAGGACGCCCTTCCATCACCATCATTTCCATGCTTCTGGTCCAGATATCTTCCACGCACCAGCGCATCCAACACCCGTTGACTCTTACTTGTTTTTACTAACGTAATTATCTCCAGAACTTCGGGTGAAATCTTATCACCATTCGCCTTAGTCATCAACTGGTCTCCTCATATATTTTGCGATGTGCCTCCCTCGCCTCGTTTACCAGGGCATGGTCGTCACATATTGACCTGAATATCTCCTCGGAGAGGAGGGCCATTGTTGCTCTTAGGGCTGCCTCGATGCCGTGCGCCGACACCCTGAGGTTGCCCACCTCCGCAACAAATGTCCTCCTCCCCACTCTCTCAACCGTTATCGACACCTTTTTCATTGTCCTCCTCAGACACCACCATGTACCTCGAGAATGTGGCGTAGTCCCCAATGGGGACTTGGTAGACGTTGTTCAGGCCATCGACGTGCCTGTTGGCGGCCTCCCTGCTGTCGAACTCGTGCTTTGTTGGGGAGAAGTCTATGACTCTGCCTGTGTGGTAGTCGGATAGCTGCTGGTAAATTTTCCATTTCATCGCCTGTCCTCCACATCCAGGTTCGGGTTGGCTGCTGGCCTTCCTTTGTACCACATCGATGACAGTATGTGAGACAGGTCCCTTACTTCCTGCATCTCGAGCGTCAGTGTTGGTCTGTTGTTCGGGTCAAACTCGATTGTGATCTCAACTTGTGGCGGTTCGCATTCGCCGTTGAAGTGGATATCTATCCGGTGGTCACCGTTTGCCGTGTAGTCTGTGAATAATTGCTTGAACATGCTTCCTCCTATATTGCCAAGAATGTGACGTATGATGCCATCACCATAAGACACATGATTATCGCCATCGACACTAGTTCAACTATCTGCATTTTCTACCTCCATTGAATGTAAAATCTCTACCCTACTCATTTGGCCCTTGTGCTCTATCGCTAGCATGTACAGGGCCTTCCCTTCCGCCTCGTTGAGGGCCGTCGTGTCGTCCACATAGCTGCCGTCCATGTACGTGCAGTAGTAGACCTCTTCGCCCTCAGCCGTTGCCTTCACTGTTTTCCTTAGCTCGAACTTCATCACTCACCTCCGTTGATAATGCTAGATGGCTCAACGCTTCATATCCCTCAGACGCTTCCCATCACTGGCTTTCGCCTCCGGACGTAGGTGCCTTGCACCTTCGGTTTTCACGCGAACTCCTCACGGGTCTAGCACTCCGGCCATCGCTCAACTGGCCGTTGGCTTTGTTTATGGCAACCACGCCATTTCTTCATCGGGGGTCGCATCCCCAGACTAGCCGGTGGTTAGTCGGCGCGACTTTGAATATCTGTGAGCGGTATCCGCTTGGCCACCCTACCCATGAACCGCAGGCCTCTGTACAGGTATATGTTGTGAAGTTGCCAACCACCTATGCCACGGGCCACGGTTTCCATGTTCTCAGGTGTCAGAGGTATGTCGCGATACACCACCTCTATGTCACCACTATAGCTGACACCATTCTCAATAAGCTCGAGTTGCTCGTGTTCCATTATTTGCTCGACGACATCGTCGACGGACTCCCCAAACACCGTCACATCGTTGTCCAGGCCGTTGACGTTGAAAGTTGCTGTGAATAGCCTCATCACTCACCTCCCGTTATGCTGTCGATGTAATCCCAGGCCTCTTCGACGGTTTCAAACCCATCCTCGACAAACTTGTGGTTGAGGTAGACATCCCATTTGTAAAGCCCTATCTCTACCGTGTAGCCATGCCGGTCCTCGTCGTGATGGTCGTGCCATCGCTTGTCCAACCAATTATCATAATCCATATTGTCCTCCGCCCGGTGGGAGCTCGCCATCCGCAAGCCCGCCGTTCTCTTTGACAAGCCTCAGCACTATGTGCATTGGCACGTAGGTGTGGATGCCGTGGTCATCCCACCAGGGGCCATCGCACTCAAACCATCCCAGGCCTCCAGGGTTGTCTACGAATTTCAAGGCGAAGTACTTGTCGTGTACCCTGCCCTCGCCTTTATTGTTGAGGAAAAAGACCTCGACGTGGGTAAACCATTTTGGCGTCGAGTCCTCGTGGGGGGCCGGGTCGCAGAATGCGCCCGGTATGCTATAAGCCCCCCAAGTATTCGCCGCGATGCTAATCCTCAGACCGTTTCCACATGTTACCTTGTATGATGCCCTTTTCATGCTGCCTCCCTTATCACGAATCCGTTTGTGCTGTTCACTGCTTGTCCCTTTGGCCCTAGGCCCATTACCAAACCACGCCCGTCGGTTGACTTGTCGAACATTCGAGCGTCGGACTTGTCGGCGTTCTTGACCTCGAAGCCTTTCCACGTCTTAGGCATCTTCTCAAAGCACACCGCCACGTTGTGGCCGTTCTCGAGATGGCGCAAGGCCTGCTCGTCGTTTTCAGGCTGCCTTGAGAAGGTCAGGTGATAGTTGCGCGTCCTGCCCTTGCGGTACTTGTCGATGTCCGCCTTGGTGTAGTCGTAGAACTGGATGTTGGGGAATAACTCAGGGATTGTCTTGCCTGTGACCGGGTCCTTGACCCTTTCCCACCGGATATCGCTTGTACCGTTCAGGCGTATGGCGGGGATCATGTCAATCTTGCGAGCGTACTTTTCAATCCTGGCAATGTCTCGTTTGAGTAACTCCCAGGCCCGGACCTTGACGGCCATCGACCTGTGGAACAAGGCACGCGTTCGCCGTATCCTTGCGCGTTGGCAATTGTTCAGGCCATCGCCATCCAGGCCAATCCCGCCGTGGCCAGCGGTGTTGAGACAGACCGACACGCAAGACCCGGCCCACGGGCACGTGTTGAGCCCAGGCCCGGAGTCGATAACGCCTCCGAATTTGTACTCGTAGGCCTTCGTTTGGCTCAACTTGTGCGGTGCAAGGTGCAAGATGCCCGTGTACACGTTGTCTTCGGCCATGCTCTTGATGACTTTCAAGTTGCCGGTCGGTTTGGTCACCATGTAGGAGACGCCGCAGAATTCTTTCAATTCCTTTAGTGTTGACTTCACGGCACGGTCTAGCGTTTCGCCGTCCATTAGCTTGAGTAATAACACTTGGTCAAATAACTTTCCCATTTCAATTCCCTCTCTTGTTCAAGGTTGTTTGTTTACTTGTCGCCCATCTTCAAGGTGTGGCCGTTACCTTCGATTATCAGCAAGGTGTTGGCCTTGCCCTTGTGCGCTTCGTACATTTCGAGGCCGAAATGCTCAGCCTCGCAGCTGTTGTCGAAGTCTTCTGAAAATACGGTGTCGCCGTCCTGGTCGTAAGCGTTGACGTTCCAGACCGGCTCGCCATACTCTTCAGATAAGTCCTCTACGTTTATTGTTACCTGTTTCATTTATTCCCCCAGCCGTTGCGCGCTTTCAGCTTTTCCCAGACCTCGACTAGGTCTTTGAACTCCCGCTCGAATGAGTCCGCACGTATGATGCAAAGACCTTGGTCGGAGTCGACGGGGTATAGGTGAAATTCGCGAAACCTATCGTCCTTGACGTATAAGTCCCAAACGAACCTAAGCTGCTCCAATTCGCTAAGGTGCGGATTGGTACCGCTTCGTAGCCTGTCGCCAGACCATTGGTTGAATTCACTCCACTTGATAACCATTTCAATTCCCTCTCTTGTTCAAGGCTCCAGCGTAATTGCCAGAAACGCACCCACAAGCGATTGACTTGTGGGTGCTATCTGAAAACTACATGTAGCCGATGGGCTCACCCGCGTCATTGTATGACACGCTGTCATAGGAACGGTCCCAGCCCGACATGTCATACTCCGCACTCATTTGCATGGCTTCGCCCCTCGCGATAAGCTCCTCCTCGACTTCGTGAAAAACGTCGTCACATAGGCGGTCGAACTTTTCGGCGTCGAACTTTTCGCCGTAGAATTCCTTGGCACAATTTCTCAAATGCTTGGCATACTTTTCAGCCTTGGCGCTGTCATGCGTGGCCGTTTCCGCCAACAAGCTGAGCCAACAATCCATTAAGTCATCCATTACTCTACCCCTTTGACGCGTTTCACGCGCCCGTTGCGACGGCGTCGAATGACGCCCTCTTGATTAGATTTCTTGAAATAGCGCCGCAGGTCCTGCACATAATAAAGACCAGCGCGGCCAACAATATTGTAATTGCTTTTCATCACTCACTCCCTTGTTAGTTGGTAGCAATGGGCGGTTTCGAACCGTAACACCCTATAGTGTACCCATTGCCTTTGTTGGGGTTGTCTCAGGCCTTACCGTATGCTTGTAACTTCTCAGCTTGTGGCGCGTTGCCGTTTCAGGGACCTCTTTATGTGTCGTGGTTTGTGTTGGCGCTGCACCTGTTGACAGTGCTTAAGCTATCGGATTACCTACACGCTACTTGTGACAGTGTGGCGCGGTGACGTCGGACCTTATGCAGTGACCTGCGAAAGCGTTCAGTGGTTTGACTGGTCAAACGTCGTATTACCTGGGGGACGTTGCGTGCGTTGCCGTTTCAGGGACCGTGTTATGTATCGTGGTTTGTGTTGGCGCTGCGTGCGTTGTCTGTTCAGGGGCTACCAGTAGGCGGTATAGACGGCCTAGTCATAGCGTGTGGCAAGAGACATATTCAATTTTCAATGGTCGGTTGAAGCGCTAAGCTCCCCACCATTCTAACACGATTGATTCAGAGAATGCAACTGTTGAACACGTGAATTCTTGAAATAAACTGATTATCAATTGAATTCAATAGGTTACATGACGTCGCTACGCCAGGAGCTAAACGCGATAGGACGCCAGGACGCCAGGATATTGTCATCTGTCCCAAGTTTAGAGTGAGTCAATATATGTAATGAATACCAATAATGCTGGCGTCCTGGCGTGGTCTAGCGTTTACAGTCCTGGCGTGGAACACTTGAATCATTGAAACAATAGACACGATGTGTTATAATCTCTTAGTCTGATCTTGGGGGCTCTGGTATTGGTCAAACGAGATAAACTGAGAGAGATATGATTGAAAGCGGCGAAAAACTAGGCATCTTGCTTGCTTCGGATGAAGTGGCCAAGCTGACAAAGATTGTGGAACGTGGCACGGCACGGCAAGCGCTAATGGCCAAAGCAATCTTGCAATGGGAGCGTGGCTATACAATCGCCAACAGTGCCAAAGAGATAGGCAAAGCACGTGCCACGATATCGATATGGCGCAAGAACTTTACAATCTACGGGTTCCAGGTGTTCCATGATGGGACAACGCGAACAGACCTACAACAATTGGCCGCGAGCCTACGGTCAAACAACGAACCCGTCACGGCTGAACACGTGCAGCAACTTGCATTGGCACACTTGGCACAGATAATGCCAGATAATAAACAGGACACCACGGCCACACGGTCCAAGGTTGTCAACGACTTGCTGGGTATCCTGCTAAAGTGTAGCAATAGCAAGCCAAAGGCTACAGGACAGCTGGAAGAGGCTATAGCGCTTGCCATGGGTGACAATTGAGACACGTTGTTTCCATCGCGCGCGTACGCGTGCGAGTTGCCTGTTTTTCAGCGCCACACGCGCAGGCACGCAGGCGCGACGGACGCGATGTTCCCAAGCACCCCCCCCTACCCGGTACTGGGTCCCCTTATGGTTTTTATAGCGCCACCCAAAAATAGGTCAATTCCACATTCCCCATTATTTCAAGAGGTTACAAATGGAAGAAATTGAACAACCCCACAAAGTTCTCGTCCAGGTATGGCCAGCGGGTGTCATAGAGCGTTTTATATTTGACTTTATTGGTAGTTTTAAGTCTGCCATGGATGTTTTAGAGACTGGCGACAAGCTCATGCCTCTTCAGGAGAACATTCAGGCTACGTATACAATCATCAGGCAGGGTTGCGCCGACATGCTCCACGTGCTCAACGACCACCAAGATGCGGTTTTGGCCCCAAAGCACCGAGACACGAAGAAGGTCATCAACCACTTCTACGACTTCTTGGCCGCCCATGATGTCATTGCGCGTCCTGACTTTGAGGCCAAGTTTGTGAAGGAGCTTTGTGCTTTTTTGAGGGCATTTAACAATGCAATGAACACTCAGAACAAGAATCGTCGTAATGATGTGGAGGTGTATTGTGGATTCGGAAAAGCTAGCATGGCTATCAAAGGAGATACGGAAATGCAAGGGGGACTTCCAGTACTTTTGCAAGAATTACCTGAAGATAGTGGACAAGCAGAACAACCTAGTTAGTCTTGAGCCCCGTCCTACACAGCAAACGCTGTTGAATCTGCTTGAATTAGAGACG
>MDTB01043445.1_pt1 | contig 14874 bp, 13 predicted proteins | sample 811161 | NCBI WGS metagenome assembly MDTB01 (sample SAMN05326650, study PRJNA326480) | marine metagenome | isolation source: seawater | place: Mediterranean Sea | collected 2009
AAAATTTCTTCTGGTGATAATAATTTTTATAGATTGATAGATACAGTTGCAAGATTTGGTAAACCTTTAATTTTATCTACTGGGGTTACTGACATTAAACTTTTGAAAAAAATTTATGATAAAGTTTCTAAAATTTCATCATTTAAAAAAAAAATAGATAAAAATTTAGCTTTTTTACATTGTGTAAGTAGCTACCCAGTACCTTATGAACAAGTAAATCTAGCATCAATTATTTACTTAAAAAAAAAATTCCCAGATATTGTCATTGGATATTCTGATCATACCCTAGGCATTGAGGCAGCAGCGTTGTCTGTTATGGCTGGAGCAAGAATTGTAGAAAAACATTTTACCTTAGATAAAAACTATTCTGATTTCAGAGATCATCAATTATCAGCTGATCCAAATGAGATGAGAAGTATGGTAAAACAAATTCGTAAAATTGAAAAAATCTTAGGTAAAGAAGAAAAAAAAACTCAAATTTGTGAAGAAAAAATGAAAATTGAAGGTCGTAGATCAATAGCAGTAGCTTACAATCTTCCAATGGGTACAAAATTATCTATTTCTCATTTAACATGGATAAGACCAGGAATAGGTTTTCCACCTGGAGACGAAAAAAAACTTTTAGGCAAAAGAATATGCAGGGATTTAAAAATTGGGCAAATAATAACAAAGAGTGATATTGAATGATTATAAAGATCATCATTTTTAATATTCAAAATCAATACCAAACTAACTTATTTAAAACTTAATGAATGATTTTTTCAATTTAAATATATTTATATTTTAATTATGTGTGGCATAGCAGGTTATATTGGTAAATCTCCCCCAGATCTTAATTATCTTAAAAGAACAAGTAAAATTTTAGATCATAGAGGGCCAAACGGTGAAGGTTTTTATACATATAAACACAAGGATAATAGTGTTGCTTTAATCCATCGTCGTTTAAGCATCATTGATCTTGATGATCGCTCAAATCAGCCATTTATTTATAATGGCACAGCCCTGGTGTTTAATGGAGAGATATATAATTATATAGAAGTCAGAAAAAATTTAGAGGAAGTTGGTCATGTGTTTAAGACAAAAGGGGATACAGAAGTTTTAATACATGCTTTATGCCAATGGGGCGAAAATGCATTGGATAAATTAGAAGGTATGTGGGCTTTTGCTTGGTATAATGAGAAAAAAGGAACTTTAATTTTATCAAGAGATAGATTTGCAGAGAAACCATTGTACTTTTGGGAAAAAAATAATGGCTTATATTTTTCATCAGAAATCAAAGGACTTGCTACTTTAGCTGGAGAATGGCCAAAGATTAACGAAAATCATTTATTACGCAATTTAGTTAACGGATATAGGTCACTTTACAAAACAAGCGAAACATTCTTTAGGGAAGTCAGAGAATTACCCTCTGGTAACTGTTTAAAAATTAATTCATCAAATAAAATTTCATTTCAAAAGTATTGGAATTTTTCTACAGAAGAGAAAAAAAATCTATCATATCCTGAAGCTATAGAAATTACCAAAGAGGCTGTAATCAATGCTGTTCGTTTAAGAATGAGATCTGACGTTCCAATTGCTTTTTGTATGAGTGGTGGTGTGGACTCTAACAGTTTAATTTCTGTAGCTTCAAAAGTATTAGGTTTAGAAGTGCATGGTTTTACAATAGCAAGCAAAGACCAAAGGTACGAAGAACAGAGCCTAGTTGATAAAACAGTAAAAGAACTAGGCATTCAACATACATCAATAGGTTTAGATCAGGAAAACTTTATAGACAATCTTCAATCAGTAATAAAAGCTCATGACTCACCTGTTTATACAATTAGCTATTATGTACAGTGGCAACTCATGAAGGCAATGGCTAGCAAAGGTTATAAAGTAACTATAAGTGGAACTGGAGCAGATGAGTTGTTCACGGGATATTATGATCACCACAACCTTTATTTATATGAGGTCTTTAAAGATAAAAAATTATACAAGGAAAGCTTAAATTCATGGAATAAATATCAGTCAAAGATAGTTAGAAATCCATACTTAAAAAATCCTGAGCTGTTTATTAAGGATAAAGAGTTTCGTGATCATCTTTTCCTTAATAATGAATTATTTAGCTCTTGGTTAAAAAAAAGATGGTCAGAAAAGTTTACAGAAATTAATCATGTTCCAAACTTACTACGTAATAGAATGCTGAATGAAATGTTTGCAGAGTCTGTACCAGTTATTTTACACGAAGATGATCTTAATGCTATGTCATTTTCAATGGAAAATAGGTCCCCATTCTTAGATCGCTCTTTATTTGATGTTGCTTATTCTATCCCAACATCTCATCTAATTAAGGATGGTTTAGCAAAGGTAGTACTTCGTGATGCAATGCGTGGTATTGTACCTGATGATATTTTAGATGAGCGCCGTAAGGTTGGTTTTAACGCTTCAATAAAAGAACTTCTAGACATCAATGATCCTAAGGTAAAAGAATATTTATTAGATAATAGTTCGGTCTATAATTTGGTAAGCAAAGATAAGATAGAAGAATTAATTCAACAGGAAGACTTACCTAATAGTAAAAGCAAATTTTTGTTCAACTTTATTAACACGAAAATTTTTATGGAAAATCAAAATATAGATAGTAGGTCATAAAATAATGCAACTAAGTTATTGTAAGTCGTGTATCTTACCCAACACAAGACCTAACTTACTTATTGATGAGGATGGTAATTGTAATGGCTGCAAAGGCACTGATATTAAACAAATAATCGATTGGGATAATAGAAAAAAACATTTTGAAAAATTAATAAATGAGGTTAAAAAAAAAGATCATCAATATGATTGTTTGATACCTGTAAGTGGAGGAAAAGACAGTACTTGGCAAGTAATTAAAGCTCTAAATTATGGCCTTAACCCTCTTTGCGTAACTTGGAAAACTCCTGCAAGAAACCAATTGGGTACAGACAACCTTCTAAATCTAGTTCAACTAGGAGTAAATCATATTGACTTTAGTATTAATCCTAAAGTGGAAAGACTTTTTACAAGAAAATCTTTTGAGCGCATGGGAAGTCCAGTCCTTCCAATGCATATGGCCCTGCATGCCATACCTTTACAAGTAGCAGTAAAGTTTAATATTCCACTAATTATTTGGGGTGAGAACTCAGCTTTTGAATATGGTGGTGACGATAAATTATTACAAGGTTTTAGTCTTACTCATTCCTGGCTTAAAAAATATGGAGTCACTCAAGGTACCATAGCTGAAGATTGGATTGATGATGAATTATCTTCGTCAGATCTTAAGCCATATTTTTGGCCTAGTGATGAGGAGCAAGAAAAAGCAGGAGTTAAAGCAATCTTTCTTGGACATTTTTTTAAATGGGACCCACATTATACTTATGAAATTGCAAAAAAAAATGGCTTCAAAGCTAGCAAGAAACCAAAAACAGGATACTATTCCTTTGCCGATATTGATGACGAATTCTTAATTACAATACATCATTGGATAAAATGGTATAAATTTGGTTTTACCAGATTGTGGGATAATCTTTCTTTGGAAATTCGTAATAGACGCATGACTCGAAAAAAAGCGATTGATATTATAGCTGAAGCAGGAAATGAGTTGCCACATAAAGAAATATCTGAATTTTGTAATTACATTAAGATAACTGAAAAAAATTTTTTTGAAATTATGGAATTATTTAGAAACAAAAATATTTGGAAACAAGATATTACTGGTAAATGGTATTTAAAAAATTTTCTTATAAATAATTGGAAATGGTGAACTATTTAAATAAATCTTGTATTAATTTTTTATTATATAATTGGATAACTATAATTAAATAAATTATTAAATTTTACTATTTAGGTTATTTAAAAAAATATTTTTCATGATATGTTTACTTAAATAATCATTTTATATTCTATAGTAAAAATCAAAAAATCACATAAAAGTTGTTATTAAGTTAAAAATTCTATAAAAAGAAAATTATAAAATTAATATTATATTTAAAAAATTCATGAAAACTAAATTTAAAAAAGAGCCAAGAGAGTTCACATATCGAGATATAACAATTAAAGATTTTGGCAAAGTTTACTTGGAAAATAACGAAATGGTTTCATTTGTGAATAATTTAGGCAAAGAATGCGATTTTGTACAAAAATCTTGGGGTTATTATGTGTGTCCATCTGTAAATGGACGACTTAAAAATGAAGGATTTAAAACAGCACTTACATCAAACAAAGAAAAAAGACTTTATGTTCTTGCAGTAGATAAGGATAAAATTGATGACTTTCAAAACTATATGAAAAATCAAGATATTACTTTTATATGTTGGTTAGATGAGTGGATGAAGCCTGAATATTAAACATGTTGATGAAAGAAATAATTTAGTAAAGGATTTTCATGAATTTTAGATTATCTCATGAAGTAGAGGATATTGTTTCTAAAGGTATTTTTATTACAGGTTGTACTAGAAGTGGCACAACCATGATGGGTCAACTTGTATCATCATTGTCGAATGTAGAATATGCAGAGGAACCACCAATGATAAGAATATTATTATCTTTAATTCATAAATTACCTAAAAAAATATTCAAATTTTTTTTTGAAGGATACATATTTGAAGAGCACATGATGTTTACTATTCCAGGAAGAAAAATTAATTTAAATAAATTTGATCAATCTTCTATCTATAATTCAAAATCAATTAATGAAATTGAAAAAAGATTAAACAAGAGTTATAGAAGATTAGAAATTTTTCCTAAAGCTTTGAAGAGCACACCTGCACTAAAGTTACCAGAGGTATCTTCAAATTTAAAATTATTATTTAAATATTATCCTGAGATGCGTATAATAATTATGCTTCGAAATCCAGAGAGTGTTCTCTCATCTATGATTCAAAAGGAGTGGTATACAGATAAAGCTCTTTATGGGAGACATGGACAATGGCTTTTTTTAGACGAGAAAATTTCAAAAAAAGGTAACACTCCTGATTGGTTAAAAAAAAAAGAGGTAAGTAAATTTTATTCAATGTCTGAAATAGAAAGAGGGATAATGTATTATATATATGAATATCAAAATATAATTAACTTAGGCAAAAATATATTAAGTAAAAAAAATGTAATTGTATTGGATTACAATAAATTTGTTTCTCAACCAGATGTGTATTTTAATAAAATTTTAAATAAATTTAGTTTAGAATTTGGTCAAAAAACTAATTTAATTTTAAAAAAAGTAAAGGAACCAAAAAAAGATAGAAATATTAACTGGGCGTTAATTGATAAAAAAATTAAATATAATTTATTTGATTTATATGAAAAGTGTCTAAAATTTTCGATATAAAAAGTTCAAACAGTTAAAAGTTTTAAGTTATGAACAATGGATAAAAAAACAATTTATTTGCCAATTGAAATAAAGGTTAGAGAGCTAACTCCACATATATTATTATCTTTCTTTGCTGCAAAAAAAAAATATAGAATTTACTTGGGTTCTAAACCAGCAATAAATAAATTAATCCAGAGAAAAAAAAATAAAGCAGGGATATTTATTTTTAAAGGTGGTATGGAAATTCCAGACATATTAAAAATAAAGAAAAAAGTTGATCAGTTTATTATACTTGATCAAGAATTATCTCCATCTTGTATAGATTTTAAAAAAGAAATGCGAAGAAGAATTTGGCCAGGTAGTGAAAAATATATCGATAAATATTACTTAATTGGACAGCGCGCATATGAGGCTGGAGTTGAAGTGTTAGAAGATCTTAAAGATAAAATAGTAAAGACAGGTTGGCCAAGTATCGATTTATCAAGAAATAAACTTAGATATTTTTACAAAGAAAAGATAAACGAAATTAAAAATAAACATGGTGAATTTATATTGTTCTCATCAGCATTTAGTTATAATTCAAAAAAAAAAATTAAGGACATATATGAAGCTTCCAAAGTTCATAAATGGAAAAGTGTATTCGATGCTCTAGAAGAAGATATGATTTGGGCAGAATATACTTTATTAGAGTTTAATAAAAACATTGAATTATTGAGAGAAATTGAGAAAGACCCTGATTGTCCAAAGATAATTATTCGTCCACATCCTTCTGAAGACCATCAAGAATGGCAAAAAATTGAAAAAACCTTTCAAAGAATAAAAGTAATTTTTGACGGAGAAATTACTCCATGGGTATACTCTGCAAAAGGTTTACTGCATAGAGGTTGTGCATCTTCCATACAAGCATATCTAGCTGGTATTCCAGTAGGATACCCCTTGTTAAGTAACCATACTATTAAAAAAGCGTTACCATATGAGATATCAGAACATCTTTATAACAAAAAAGACATAATTGAATTTTGCAAAAAAAATATAAATCAAGAACCATCGCCACCAAAAAAGTATTCTGAGGCGTTCAACAAAATTGTTAATATAGAAAATAAATTTGCTTCGGAATTAATTTTAGAGGATATACTTAAATTAGATGTTAAACCAGAATTAGAATATAAAATTAATAGAAATATAAAAGATTTTATTTTTAATATTATAAAAAATAATCTTCAAACTCTAAAAGAAAGTAAAACTATTAGGACAGCTCCTCAATCTCAAAAAATGCCTGGAGGTATTTTAAAAAAAGAAGTAGAGGATATTTTGTGTAAGCTTGAAAAAATCAGTCTTGATCCTCCACATAAAAAAATTAAAGTCAGGCAAGTATACAAGGATTGTATTGAAATTGAAGAATCATAATTTATGAATATTAAACAATCATTAGCACCCTTCGCTGCATATTTATTGAGAAATATAAAAACTCATAAAAATCGTAAGCGTTTTGCAAAATTTGTAGGAAATTATTTTGATAACACAAAAGCCAAAACTGCATATGGTTTTATGATGTTTGCAAAATGGTATGATAATGAAAATAGAACATGTTTCGAAGGTAGCCATGGAATTGTTGCAGATTTTATTTCTGATCTTCCAAGTGACTGTATTTTTATTGACATAGGTGCTAACCAAGGATGCACGAGCATACTTGCTAGTAAAGTCTTTTCAAATAATCAAAATAACGGTGTTGTTATATCTTTTGAACCATCAAGCTTTTCATTTGGTTTAATGGAAAGAAATATAAAGCTTAATAAGTGTAATAATATATTTGCTTTTAATAGAGCTGTTTCATCAAAAAAATTAAAATTATATTTAAATGAAAATGATAAAGAAAATTCTGGAGCATCACATATATCAGAAAAAGGAAATCCAATAATTGCTGGTCCAATTAAAGTTGAAGATTTAAGAAAGATCACTAAAAATAATGACATATTTATTAAGATCGATACTGAAGGATACGAGATGTTTGTAATCGAAGGTTTAGAGGAACTTTTTAAAGAAAAATTAGTTCATAAGTTATTAGTTGAAATTGATGAATTAAATCTAATTAAATACGGAAGTAGTTCGATTGAACTTTACAATTGTCTTGAAAAGTATGGTTTTAAGCCAATTATTGGTTTAAAAAAAGGTCACTACGACGAGGTTTTCATTAAAAAAACATAATATGCTAATTTCAGTTGTAATACCTACCTTGAATACACGTCCTCAATTTTTAAAAGAGGCTATCAATTCAATTGAAAACCAATCCTATTTACCATCTGAAGTTATCATCGTAAATAATGGTAAAAAAGATTTAAAACTTCCAGAGACATCTTTAAACATACATCAATTTAAAATAGTTTTTAAAAGTGGAGTTGCACAAGCTAGAAATTTTGGTGCAAGTATGTCAAAAGGAAATTATATTGCTTTTTTAGACGACGACGATCTATGGGGTCAGGATTATCTTAAAAATATGAAAAAACAAATTGATATGGAACAACCTGATTGTTTAATTGGTAAGTTAGACCAATTTTTAAATGATAAAATTCAACCATATAAAAATGCCCATGGAAAAATAAATAAAGATATAATTTTAAGACTTAACCCAGGTATAACTGGTAGTTCAGTTGTAATAAATAAAAATATTTTTTTAAGTGTAGGTGGCTATAATACCAAACTTCCCCCAAGTGAGGACAAATCTTTAATTTTGGAATTAATAAATAGAGATTTAAAAATAGTTACAGTTCCAGAGAGTCAAGCTATTATAAGACAATCTGAAATTGAAAGATTAACCACAGACAATAATACATTATATGAAGGTATTTTTCAATTTTATAGAACTTACAAAAATCAGATGAATTTACTTCAGAAAATTACTAACTTATATAAAATATATAAATATCACTGGGTTTCAAAGAAGTCATTTCTAAGTGGTTTAATTTATATTTTTTTATTTATATATATGAAATTTATTAGATTATTCAAATGACCATTGAAAGTTATAATATCCAAAAAAAAAACCCAGTAGAAGTAATTTATATTCTTGGGGCAGGACATTGTGGCTCCACATTACTTAGTCTTTGTCTTGATCAGCATAGCTCAATTATCGGTTTAAGTGAAATAATTACTCTTAATAGAAAAAAACCAGGTTGGTCAGGTGACAGGTATGCTTTAAATGATCACTTTTGGTCTGAGGTAGATCGGGTAATGAATGAGAGGTACAGAGAAAGTCTCAGAGAAGTTCCTTTTAATCTCAGACCCTCATTGCCCTCTTATTATTTAGCTCTTCAGCGTAACAGAACAGCATTCAATTGTATTTTAAATGTTGCAGGTAAGACTATAATTTGTGATTCTTCTAAAGATTCAAAACGTCTTAATATGCTTTTGGAGAGCAAACTTTTTAAAGTAAGAGTCATTTATCTTGTGCGTGACGGTAGAGCAATTGTACATTCATATCGACGAAAATATGGAAGCTGGCTACCTGGCTGGTTTAATCTTACCAGTACTGATCGGGCAGCCCGTCGGCTAAAAACCAGATTTGGATCTAATAACTGGTTAACAATTCGTTATGAGGATATGGTGACTGATCTCGAGGGTACGCTTAGAAAAATTAGTAATTTTGCTGAGATTAATTTTGAACCAACAATGCTGAAACCAGATACTTCAAATTTTAAAGGTCTTGGTGGAAACAATCTTCTAAAACGTCCAATTGATAGTATTAAACTTGATACAGCATGGAAAACTGAAATGCCAACTATCGTACGTGCATTCACTTCTGTTACAGTCTCAAGTTATAATCGAAGGTATGGTTATAAAAATTGATGTGTTACGGTCAATTATCTATGTTAATATAAGATAATACTGATATATTTTTTTATAATTTAAACTAAGTTAGATTTTAATGTTTATTTAGTGTTATAGATATTTTTTCTTAAGAGATTAAATGAATATTTTGTATATATCAAAATCTATTATCCCCTCAAGGTCAGCTAACAGTATACATGTTATGAAAATGTGCCAAGCATTTGCTGATAATGGACATAAAGTTGTTTTACTGGCTCCAGATATAAAAGATAAATATGAGAAAGGTGTAGAAAACGTTTATGATTATTATGGAGTTAAAAAAAATTTCAAAATAAGAAAACTTTTTCATCCAAATTTAAGAGCTGGAGCTTTTTTATATATTATATCTATATTTTTTTATTTAATGATCAATTTAAGATTTGATTTAGTATACGGAAGATTTTTACATGGCATTTATGTAGCCACCATATTTAATTATAAAGTAATTTATGAAGCACATTTACCTGCCTCAAATAAAAATGACCACAGGCTTATCATTTTTAAAAAACTTATAAAAAGTGAAAATTTTTTAAAAATGGTTGTTATATCTCAAGCATTGAAAAAAATTTATTTGAATAAAGGATATCTAAATGCTGAAAAGATACAGGTAGCGCATGATGGTGCAGACACAGTAGAAAATTTAGATAGTAAGATTGAACTTTTAGGAAAAAAACATGATTTAAAAGTTGGCTACGTAGGACACTTGTATAAAGGTCGAGGTATTGAGATAATTATTGAATGTGCTAAGCGATTAAATTATATTAATTTTTATCTTGTTGGTGGATTAAAAGAAGATATTGAATATTGGGAAAGTTATACTAAGAATTTAAATTTGAATAATATTTTTTTTTATGGCTTTGTGACACCCAAAGAAACAATCAAATATAGAAATTCTTTTGACATTCTTTTAGCTCCTTATGCAAAAAAAGTTTCGATACTTGGAGATCACAACGGAGACACAAGCAAATTTATGTCTCCTTTAAAAATTTTTGAATATATGTCCCATAAAAAACCAATAATTGTCTCTGATTTACCAGTAATAAGAGAAGTACTTAATGAAAAAAACTCAATATTAGTAGAATGTGATGATATAGAATTATGGATAAATTCTATTAAAAAGTTGGAAGATCCTAAAAATAGAGAATTAATAGCAAATCAAGCACTAAGTGATTTTTATAATTACAGCTGGAAGAATAGAGCTTTATTGGCAATAAAACTTTAACTTAAACAATAAAAAATTTTGATATACTTTCTATTTCAGTTATTAAGAGACTAGTTTTATTAAACAATATATGTTTATAAAATATACTAATATCATGCAATTCTTAATTATATCAAAATAAAAAAAATGAAAATACTTGTTACTGGTTCAGCTGGTTTTATTGGCTCAATGTTGTCAATGAAGTTGTTAGATCGAGGAGACAAGATAGTAGGTATTGATAACCATAATGATTATTATGACCCCAAAATTAAAGATGCAAGACTTAAAGAGTTAAAAAAATATCAAAATTATGAACATTATAAAATTGATATTAGTAATCAAAAAAATTTGGAAGACGTGTTTAAAGATACCAGTCCTCAAAAAGTAGTGAATCTTGCAGCACAAGCAGGAGTACGTTACTCTATACAGAACCCACTTGCTTACGTAAAAAGTAATATTGTTGGATTTAGTAATATTTTAGAAAATTGCCGTCAGCATAAAGTAGAACATTTGGTTTATGCAAGTACTTCAAGTGTATACGGAGCTAATACTAAAATGCCTTTTTCAGAAAATGATAGTGCAAACCATCCGTTGTCCGTTTATGCAGCTTCAAAAAAATCTAATGAATTAATGGCACATGCATACAGCTATCTTCACAAGCTACCGACTACGGGACTAAGATTTTTTACAGTTTACGGACCTTGGGGCAGACCCGACATGGCTTTGTTTAAATTTACTAAATCTATTTTAGATGGAAAACCCATTGATGTTTTTAATCATGGAGAACATACTAGAGACTTCACTTATATTGATGACATTGTAGAAGGTGTAATTAAAACCCTTGATGTTTCTCCAACAGGCAATAAGAAGTGGAAAAGTACAATTCCTGACCCAGCTAGCAGTAATGCACCATGGAACATTTATAACATAGGAAATAATAAACCTGTGAAGCTAATGGATTATATTTATGCTTTAGAAACCAATTTAGGAAAAAAGGCAATAATAAATTTTTTACCATTACAGCCAGGAGATGTTAGAGATACTTATGCCAATATAGATAATTTAAAAAAAAAATTTAATTACAAACCATCAACTTCAGTCTTTGATGGAATTTCTAAATTTGTTAAATGGTATAAAAATTATTATCAAATATGATGATTAAAAATAAGGATATTAAATTAGCAATTATTGGCTTAGGATATGTTGGTTTACCACTTGCCCTAGAGTTTGCAAAAAAAAAAAAAGTAATAGGATATGATATAAATCATAAAAGAATAAAAGATTTAATTAATGGATTTGACAAAAACTTTGAATTCAATAAGAGACAACTACAAAAATCAAAAAAATTAATTTTTACTAATCATAAAAAAGATCTTAAATTTGCAAATTGTTATATTATTTCTGTTCCAACTCCAGTAGATAAGTTTAAAAAACCAGATTTAAGGCCATTAATTAATGCATGTAAAATGGTTGGTAAAATTATAAAGAAGGGTGATGTAATTATATATGAATCTACAGTTTATCCTGGCTGTACTGAGGAAAAATGTGTTCCTATATTAGAACAAATTTCAAATCTAAAATTTAATAAAGATTTTTTCTGTGGATATAGTCCTGAAAGAATCAACCCTGGGGATAGAGTACATACTATATCAAAAGTAAAAAAAATTACTTCTGGTTCAACACCAGAAATTACTAATTTAATAGATAAACTTTATAAAACTATTATAACTGTAGGTACTCACAAAGCTCCAAGTATAAAAGTTGCAGAAGCTGCAAAAATAATTGAAAATACCCAAAGAGACTTAAATATTGCCTTTATAAATGAGCTTTATATCTTATTCAGCAAGCTAAAAATTGATACAAAGTCAGTATTAGATGCAGCTGAAAGTAAATGGAATTTTTTACCTTTTAAACCAGGTTTAGTAGGAGGTCACTGTATTGGAGTAGATCCCTATTATCTCACCTATAAAGCTGAAAGTATTAACTATAAACCAAAAATAATTTTAGCAGGTAGAAAGATTAATGATAGTATGGGTAATTATGTTGCTTTGGATTTAGTTAAAAAAATGGAAAAGAAAAATATTAAAATTAAAGGCGCTAAAATTTTAATTATGGGACTGACATTCAAAGAAAACTGTGCAGATACCCGTAATTCTGGGATTAAAAGTGTAATTCCTAAATTAAAGAAAAAAAAATGTAATGTTGATTTGTATGACCCTTGGGTCGACAAAAAAGAAATTAAGAAAAAATATGGTATTTATCCATTACCTAAACTTAGAAAAAAAGTTTATGACTCAGTATTAATAGCAGTTGCTCATCAAAAATTTAAGAATATGGGAATGAAATTCATTTCAAGTTTATGTAAAAAAAATCATGTTATCTTTGATTTAAAATACTTGTTTTCTAAAGATAAAGTTACCCAAGATTAAAATCTAATGGTTGATCTACTTGGTTTATTTTCAATCGCTTTAGTTTGTTTACTTACTTTCTTTATAGCAATGAGACAGCCAAGTATATCCAAGATACTATTTATAGCTTTAATAGTTAGACTTATTTTACTAATTATAGGTGAATTTATTGACTTACCAGATAGTGGTCGTGATGAAGAAAATTTCGAAGATATCGCTTGGAAGTACGCAAAAGATGGTTTTTATAACTTACCTATTCATTTTGAAGGTCCAAGTCCTTACTTCATTAGTTGGCTAATTGCCATTCCTTATTCTTTACTGGATCGAAGTGAGTTGATGGCAAAATCAATTAGTTTATTATTTGGAGTTGGATCAGTTTATTTAGGTTGGTTAGTTGCAAAAAAAATATGGGATAAAAGTATAGCGAATAAAGTTGCTTGGACTATTACTCTATTTCCATCATTAGTTTTATATTCAATTTTAATTTTGCGTGAGGCTTATGTAGTATTTTTTTTGTTGTTGGCTCTATATGGCGTCGTTAGTTGGACTAAAACTGGCAGTGTCAAATCTATTATTTTGGCAATGATTGGCTTTTTTGGAGCAACTTTTTTTCATGGGGCAACATTTGTGGGTGGCTTAACATTTTTAGCATTTGTTTTAATTTCAATTATTAGGAGATTTTATAAATCCTTAAAAAATTTTCGCATAAACTTCAAAAGCTTAATTTTATTTGTATCGATAATAGGTTTGGGATTTTATATATCAAACAATGTCTATATTCCCTACCTCGAGACTTTTGACTATGCAACAGATATAAAGGTTTTATTACAAAAAACACAAATAAATACTAAAGGAGGTGCGTCATGGCCTGAGTGGACAATTATTTCATCAACTGAGGAAATATTTTATAAATTACCTTTTAGAAGTATATATTTTATTTTTGCACCATTTCCTTGGCAAGTTTCAGAAATTAAGCATTTGGTTGGAATGTTTGACTCTTTTATATTTATATATTTAACTTTTTTGATTTTTAAAAATAAAAAAAATATTTGGAAAGATCCAGCCTTAAGAATTTTTTTAATAATTTTAATATCTTACATCTTTGTATTTGGAATAGGAGTTGGAAATTTTGGTACAGGAATTAGGCACAGATCAAAATTTGCTGTTTTATTTATATTGTTAGCAGCGCCTTTATTAAAAAAATTAATTTTTAATAAAAAAAACTAACAAAAGTCTGGTAATTTTGAAGATATATAAAAAAAACTATATTAAAAAGCAGATAACAATAATTTAAGAATTTCTAGCAACTATATGAAAATAATACATATCATCAATAGTTTAAAAAAAGGAGGTGCTGAAGGAAACTTGTACCGTTTATGTAAATATCACAAAAAAAAATATAAAAAAAATTTAGATATTATTATTGTAACTTTAATTAATTATGGATTTTATGAAAATGAGCTAAAACAATTAGGTATAAAAATTTTTTCTTTAAATTTAAAAAAAAAAAAAAAAATTAAGTGAATATTTTAAAAAAGTTATGAAGTTAAGGGATTTATTGAGAAAACAAAATCCAGATATCATTCAAAGTTGGATGTATCACTCAAATTTTATTACTTTATTTGTTCCAAGAATATTTTATAATAAATTATTTTGGAATATCCGACATTCAGAGCTTAATACTAAAATTTCTAAGAAGATGACAATTTTGCTTTCAATAATTTGTGGCATATTTTCAAAAATAGTACCTAAGAAAATCATTTATTGCTCAGAGAGAAGTATAAATTTTCATGAAAGTCGTCATTTTTACTCGAAAAATAAAAATGCACTAATTTACAACGGATTTAGCGATAAAACTTACTACCCTTTAGAAAAAATCCGCTTTAATTTTAGAAAAAGAACTAAGTTAAATAAATCAGACATTATTATAGGTTACGCAGGTAGATACGCGAGGCAAAAAAATATTTTTACAATGTTGCTTGCATTTTCAGAAATTACAAAAAATCATAGTAATATATATTTATCTATGGTGGGAAGAGATATAAACATTAAAAATGAAGTATTGATTAAATATATAAATAAATTAAAAATTAACCATA
>MDTB01222880.1_pt1 | contig 14874 bp, 18 predicted proteins | sample 811161 | NCBI WGS metagenome assembly MDTB01 (sample SAMN05326650, study PRJNA326480) | marine metagenome | isolation source: seawater | place: Mediterranean Sea | collected 2009
GAAGGATCAACGTAAAGAATATCTCCACGACTGTTCTTCAGAAAATTATCTAAGCGACTAAGACCCATTTTATTTTACGAGATAAATCTTTATATGTTATATATTTATACCCTCAAGTTCGCAAGTTTTTTCCTTCTCATCAAGTAAATGCTCAATGGTAGTTGCTACATCATTCATCGCATCACGAATTTCCTTCCTACTACCAGTCTCTTGATGGTAATCTCCTTTGGGTGCATAACGTCTGGTATATAGTGACCATCGCCATTCATTCATTCCTGGCGAGTGCCATATTTGAACTCTCATATACGGGGTTGCTCCAATCTGTAGTGAAGTTTCTAAGGTACTCTATCTTATCTAGCATCTCCCAACTATCCAAAACAAACTCTTCGTTAGCAAAATGCAACTTAACTTTAAGTGCGACTGCTAAACGCATAATGTAGACTCTTCTAGCATAATCATCAGGTAAAGAAAAGATACTAAACATCATAATATGATTAAGATTGCCCTCTTGAATTAGATACTCAAGATACGTATGTCTTCTACCTTCGTTATCACCAGTTTGGTGTGGAAATGTGTAACCCATCCTATTACAATAGTCCTTAACGGTCAAAGTTTGGAAGTGCAAATCAATATATCTCGTCTTAAATCCCTCATACTCAGCATACATTACAACATTATCATCTTCTTTAATCTCGACCTTACGTGAATGAATGTCTGTATCACCCAATTTCCTAAAGTATGCACCAGGCCATTTCCTATGAGGTTGACCATCTTTTAATAGAAGTCTAACATCAACACTCATTCTAGTTTTACCAGTTCTATTAGGAGCAGCACCATGAATATGCTCCTGTGTAAACAATATAAACTGACCATTCTTAAGATTAACTGGTTCACAAGACTTCTTACATTCTTCTTGAAGTCTAAGGTAGTCCCACTCCTTACAAGCATCAGTAATTGCCCTACTATCCATAAGGTTTACTATTTGCAGAGAGTTACTATCATAGGCATCAGTAAAAGGTAACCACACAGTTCTAAGACCTAGACCATTACCAACCCATTGACCTTGATGGAATGGTAAAACAGTTCCATCCTTATCTTGATTGGGTATATTAATCCGTATATTACCAAACCTCTGTACCAATATCTCACCTAAAGAGATATGATCCTTTATTAATTCATCAAAAATTACATAAAAACATCCATCTGCCAAATCCTTACCAATTATCTTTGCCAACTCTCCTATCTTCTTGGTGGGAACATGTTCGTGAAGTAAAGATAGATCCTTAACATCAGGATAATATTTTTGAACACTTTTTAAAGCAATTCCTGCCAAAGGATATTGCTTTACATCATAATGATACTGCCTCATCTCTTTACATCATGGGCACACCCATCACCATCGTATATCATTTCGGTCCTATGCCTCCCTCTTCTAAATCTTTGATTGGGAACGTAACCATCTTCTCCCAAGGAGAATAGTTATCAAAGAGAACTGCTGCATTAGTACCACTAATTCTCTGAATGAATCCAACATACCCACAGTATATAGAGGTGGGATTCTTCACTGTCACTGTAGTTCCTGGTAAAATCATAATACTTGAATGACTCCTATACAATCAGGAATCTCCATCATTACTTTCTTCTCTATACCTTGTTTCAATGTCATAGCACTCATAGCACATGTCTCACACGCACCACCCAATCTTACTTTGACATATCCAGTTTCTTCTTCAATCTCTACAAACTGAAGAAACCCTCCATCTGCCTCAACATAGGGGGCAAGTTCTTCCAGAACTTTAACTACATTTTCTTCTGTTAATTCCATAATCGTGTTAATTGGCGAACATCTGATACACCATACAATGCTTTACAAGTTTGCTCTGCATCTTCTCTCAAATTAGAAGGTGATACAAATTCTACCTTAGTTAATCTATTTGAATTAAGTAAAATTTGAGCAGACCATTTAGTTTCTTTCATTAGTCTAGTGGTAATTCTCTAGGGTTTTCTATTTGATCTTCCAAATCAAAATGCTCAGGATGAATTTCTTCCATTATAAGATATTGTCCCAATCTAAACAAGTCTTCATTAGAATATGTTATTCCATTAGACTTATTCTGATTTGCTTCCGAAGCAACCTTCTTATCAGTACACTCTTCTACACTAAGATCTTCAAATGTAAATGGATAACCATTTATAAAACACATTCTAACCACTTGATCTTCATGCCATACATATTCCCAAGTGATTTTTAGTTTCATGGTCCTGACGGTGGTTCTTGTAAATATACGTTACCTGCTATAGTTGTCCCTTCATTACCATTCATAACAAAATGCTCTATCCATGAAGGGAATATAACAATATGTCCTGCAGGAACTTGTGGGATAAAATCCATAGGTATTGTATCAGCATACATACCCCACTGATTCATAATAACTTTTCTAGCAGGATTCATGTAGACTGTTCTTGAATGTTCAACAGATTCATATATGATAAAACTCCATTGAGCACCAGAATGAATATGTGGATCTTGCCAGTCTTCCTTATTATATTTATTTCTCCAGACTTGTCCAATACGAAAAGGTTGATCTGAGAATTGTCCTATACACTCATAAATCACCTTATTAACGTATTCATAACTCTCATCAATAAAACGATCCTTCCCCATTGTGGTTTTTATACCACTGAGGAAGGATTGATTGTACTCATCAGACACTAACTCTATCTTATCTAAATCTATTTCCTCTATAAAAAAGGGGACTGAGAATATAGGGTTCCATTGTTTAAAAGTGGGCACTCTTTCTACCATAGAGATCTTTTGTACTCCCACCAATGTAAAGGTAGTAACCAATTAACAAAACTGAGAATCAATTGATTACCTGCATATTATATATTCCTAATACCAACGTGTCAAGTCCTCAGCGTACTTGGTCTTGACGTACTCTTCAATCTCGTCCGTCTTCTCAACCTTCTTATAATCTGGATGCTTATACTCTAACATCGAATGTTTAGTATATGGTCTACCTTCCTTTACATGTAATGGTGGGTCATATAAAGTAAACTCTTTATCATCTAATAATAATCTCATCCATTCTTGGAATTCATCCCCAAAACCATCCTCAAACTTCCATATCTGAGTATCATCACGCACATAATCTACCATTGGTCTATACCATTCAGTAGGACGAAGATGTTGGTGGAAGAAGTCCCAATCATCTGGATATATTTCATGACTCTTCAGTGACAAGTATCGTTCAAGTGGATCTCTTACGATACCAAAATGAGGCATAGTTTCTTTAAGATCTTCTTTAAATATCTTCTCGTAATATGCTCTACACCAATGCATACATTCTACTCCCCACATACCATCCCAATCACTAAAATTACCATAGTTCTCATAACCATTTTTCTTTAAGTTATAAAGAATAAATCTACCACCAGTCCTAGGGATATGAGTAAAGAATACTTTCTTGTGTCTTTTGTCGGGTACATCCCGACATTCCATATAAATGGGCATTTCAATATTACAGCGTACAATTATATATCATAGTAAAGTCATCCTTATAATGTAATTTTACATAATCAACTACAGCATCCGTCTTTATAATCTTTTTATATTCTGGTTGCATATACTCCAATAAAATTGGTTGCCCATGAATATTGTGGAGAAACTTAGATTCTAATGGTTGAATTATAAAATCATTCTGTAGTATCTCACCCATCCAATCAGCAAAGGCATCACCAAATCCATCCTCAAATCTCCAAAGATGAGTTTTCATATTAATATAATCTACTTGTGGTCTAAACCATCCCTTTGGATGATGTGGATGAGATTTTAATGATATGTACCTTTCTACTGGATCTCGTACAATAGCAATCTGTTCTAAGTACCCTACATTCAAATACTTCTCATATAGTTCTCGATGAAGATGAGAGATCTCAACATCTTCAATTGGTTCCCATATAATTTGCTCTGGTTCATATCCATTTAATCTTATATTCTCTTGAATAAATCTACCAGCAGTCCTTGGAATATGAACAAACAGAAATCGTTTCCCAGTCTCTTTATGATAATACGTAGGCATCAGGGTCTACTATACCAGAATGAGAGAACGAATCTCTCTGCTTCCTCAACCTTACTAACATAATGAAGATGCTGTGAGTTAGAGAATATAATTAACTTCCCTGCCTGTGGTTTGATCTCAATATCTTCAAACACAGTAGAACCACCTTTAAAATCGTGATTCAAATACAACATTGCTGCAAAAACATCAGGTCTATGTACGTTGTTATCATCTACATGAGGTTTCATAAACGTACCTATGGGCCATCTTACAACACCCACATAATCTAGTGCTATCTCATTTTCAAAAGACTTACATAAAGTTGTTACGTTATTAATTACACCACCAAATAATTCATCCGTTGTAGAATTCATGTCTATAGGATCTACATTACCACCCAAATATTTTGCACCATAATTTTTATCAAATGGTTGATTTGGAATATATGTAAGAGTCTCGTTTGGATCTGAATGTGTTACAGCATCTAGAGGACGATCTTCTTTATTAATATCATATAGATCTATAAATGGTTGACAAAGAGAAGGATCTAAAAAATTCTCTTCAACGTACAGAAGTTTCTTCATTCCACCTATTCAAAATCCATGAACTACTATTCTTTTTATCATCACCACCAACACCAAAAACAAAACTCACTCTAGGATTATCACCATACTTCTCCATCTCTGGTATATTACTTTTAGTTCTATCACCACCATTACAAAAAATTACCCTATCATATATTTCAAGTGCCATATAGATTGCATCATTAGCAGTATCATCCTTATCTCTAAACTCAATAGCAACATCAACACACTTCAATTCTTTAATTATAGACATCCTCTCTGCCACATTCATAAAATACTTTCCTTTCTTCCTAATTAACCAATCATCAGAATTAACAGCAACTCCTAGAGTTCCTAATTCTTTTGCTGCTTTAAAAAATGCAATGTGTCCACTATGTAAGGGATCGAATCCTCCACTTACTAATACTAAAGTTTTTTCATCCATTGTATTTTTTCTTTTTAGGTTTGTCACTCTCGGTCTGCTTTTTTTTCTTTTTCTTTTTGGTTCCGTTGCCGTTACCAAGGAAGCGATATCGAGGCATTATAATGCAATTTTTAATTTAGAAGGTTTAACAATCTCGACTTGGATTGGTTCACTGAGAATATCAGCAAGTTTATGGTATGCTACTGCCGTAGCAACTTGGGGAACAATAAAGGCAACCATTGCTACTATCCAAAAAAAGTAGTAATAGTTTTCTTTAGTTTGAGTTCTCATTTTGTTTGGGTATTCGGAGGACCAGAGAATCTAGAGTCTAAAAAGTCTTTCTTTTCAGAATCTACTTTGTTTGGATCATAATTAGGGTCAGGATAATCTTCCCAACTATCACCTTCATACTCAGTTATGAGTGGATTAACATCCTTTCTCTCACCATAAACATGGTAGAAGCAATCAATTGGTTTGTCATCTGCTTCCTTCACAATTATACATTTATTGCAGAATGATACCACATTAAGATGGTAGTGTCTATCTCCAATAGGTTGTAATTGTACTGTAATACTATCCTCATGAACCAAATCCTTCCAGTAATATGGCAATTCAATCTTATTAGAATCTTTTAGTCTTCCTCTATAATATACTGCTACCTCTGGTCCCTCAATACATGCATGTCTAAGTCTATGTCCTTTACCTTTGGTAGGATGTACCAAATCAAATGGTTTTGGTGACGCATCTGCTGCTGCAAATCTCGAAGCAAGTTTACCTTTATTACCACAATCTACTCTACCAGTAAAAAAAGCATCTCCATCAACATATAATAGATCAGTCTGTGGTCCAGAGATATGAACGGCATTTGGCATCCTACCATTACCTTCAATCTTATTATCACCTTTAATCTTTACTGAAAGTGGTGGGAAGATAGCATCAGGATTAACTGTATTAGCAATCATCACTGTTGCTTCCGAAAATAAAAATATCGGAGCACCAACAACCATAGGTGCTTCAATATAAGCACCACCTCTAATCTGAGCTTTACCTACACCTAATGCAGCACCAGCATTACCTTCACCGACAAACAGTGTCTTCCTAATTTCTACGTCTGGAAACTTCATTAAACCTCTCTTTGTTGTTCTTCAAATTTAGATGCACCTTTAGATGGTAATCCTGTAGTAGCACCATCAACACAATCAACTAAACCACCAAAGAAGTTTAATGTATTCTGTCCGATGATCTCACAAAGTCCTGACGAGAAGAATTTTACAACAGAATCACCATTAACTTCAATAGTCTTCGACTTCATATTAATCTTCTCGTTTGAGTCAAGATTAATTATACCTTGGTTAGCATGAATATCTACATTCTCTGCTTCCATTCTTATTCTACCACGATTTGCTCTAAGGACAATATCACCCTCAGCAACATTCAATAAAAATCCTATATCAGTTACAGGTCTCTCACCACAATGTATCTGATAGACACCTGGACATCTATTAATAGTTCCACCCTTCTGAACACCTGTTGACATCATCATCATATAATGTTCAGATTCTTGTCCTGGATGTCCATTCCTAAGAAGAACACCTGCTAAGGCATTGTTAGGATTAATATGTCCAAACTTTAAATGTCCATAACTATCACTCAGTTTAACTGGATTATGAACTGCTATCTTTGACATTACGTACTCTCCAGTATTCGGTATCCTGTGGATGTATCTACATCTCCTCTATTTAACTCACCAACACAATCAACTACACTAATTATTGGAGTATTAGGTGGTAATTCACCTATATTATCATCACCAACTCTCTCTATACAAAAACGTGGGATAATAACAGCATTATATCCTGTTTGTGTACGAACACTAATCTTAGGTCTTTCAGTCCATCCACTACCACCATTAATAATCTCGACCTTCCTTAAAACACCCCAAGGACCAAATACTGGTCTCAATTCTGCACCAGCAAGATTAGGAGTAATTTCAATAGTATCTACATCTGCATCATAATTTAAACCAGAATTCTCAACCTCAACACCACATAAAGTTAAAACAACAGGATAACTACCAACATTTAGATTTGGGAAGGCATTAAAGTCAGTCTCACCATTAGGACCAGTTCCTGGAATTGGAGTAATTCCTTTTCTACGTGCAATTCTATCTTCCTGTGGATCACCACCATCTTCACCAATTCCACGAAGATTACCACCTTGACCTGGAGAAGCACCTGTTCCACCAGTTCCTGAACCATCCAAACGTGGAGTAATTTTACCGCCAGGACCAATTAATATCTGATCATCACCACTTAATACTGATTCACCACCACCAACAATACTTCTCTCGCTGGGTGGAATAATTTTATCACCAAGACCACCATCAACATGAGGTGTAACGGTGTCTATATTTGGTATATTTTCACCAGGATCAAAGCGTTCCCACTTACCATCAACTCTTTTAACTAAAGTTTGATCAGAAGTTGCCCAAGTTCTACCATCACCACCCATATCACCATCTGGTTTATTAGGATAACCAAATCCCTCTTCAGGAATAGTAACTGATCCAACATTATATGTTGGACGATTAGTAGTAGGATCAATACCACCATCTCTTTGTATATTTGCCCTTGCTGTAACCCCACGTCCTTTACCACAATTATCTTTAATAGTGACAAATGGTTGTTTTCTATAACCTAGTCCACTAGCAATAATATCTACTCCAAGAATATCTCCTGCTGCACTAACAATTGCATTACCTTTAGCATGATTAGATGATCCAGGTTTAAGTCCACCACCCCAAAATTCTACTGTAGGAGGACCACAGAATAAAGGACCAACATTACACTGATTAGCAGCACTAACTCCAGCACTAACTACATCATCCATAGAGAAGTTCTTCAAAGTATCAAAGTCAACCATTAACTTTGAAGCGTTTGATGTAACATTCTTTGCCTGATTTAAGATATTATCAACATCAAATGTTGCTGCTGGTTGACCACCATCAAATATACTCCACTCATTTGCTTCTGGACATTCTTGAGCATCATCACATTTAAAGAACCCTACAAGTTGATCAACAAGACCTAGAATAGAATCAGCAATACTAAATGAACTACCAAGTATACTAGCAAGTCTTCCCATTATACTATCAACCATATTGCCGATGGTTCCTAAAAGGTTACCAACTAAACCACCAACAAAATTCTCAATGGCACACATAGGAATATTAATATACTTATCCATGATCTTGCCCAAGAAGTCACCAACCATATTAAACAGATTCTTAGTAATATTACTGTATACGCAAGAAAGTAGTTCTAATGTGGTGTCCTTTGCAGCTTTAACCTTATCCCGATCTAATGGATTAACATCATGATATAACGCTTTAGACTCTTTATTAATAGTCTCCATCAAATTTTTACGTTGCTCCTTCATCATCCATTTCATACCTCTGGAGACGAAGTTTGCAGCAATGTCTTGCTTAGTTTGAATATACTCTTGCTTCTCCTCAATCCATCCTGTAGTAGTATTCTCCCATTTTTTAAGTTGATCCTGTGCTCTCTCAATATCCTGTTGCATCCCTGAGATTGCTTTTTGCATCTCACCCATAGGAATCTTTTCACACTCACTAGGTTGTGCTAATCCAATGGTTGCTTCCTTATGCATATTATCATCACCAGCAGCAAGAAGATTGGGATTCACATTAGACTCAATTGGTTGTCCTTGTGATGCTGGAATACCATCAGTAGGTACTAAATCATCTTTAGTAAACCCACTCATTTGCTTAAACCCATTTTCTTTGGGTTGCTCTTTAACTAACTCAGTTGTAGGTTTATTTGCTTTAATACCAAGAATAATAGGACCAGTCTTATTATCTGGATCATCCCATATACCTTCCACCCAAGTACCTTGAGTGACACCCATACTCAATCCAGTACCTTTATGTCCACTACCCATAGTAGTAGTCCTTACCTCTGCCCAAGGTAATTGATCATCTGGAAGTATAGTTTTATCTTTAGGATGAACACCAATAATTCTAACCCTAACTCTTAAACCCCAGTTCTTAATCTCTTTAGCATCCGTAGTGGATTCTTCTTGTCTAGGCCATGATTCTCTAGGCGCAATGATACCTTCCCAAGTTCTCTTGGAAAGGTGTCCTTCTGCGTTATATAAAGATACGGCTGCCATATATTAATCGTCGTAAACTAAACACTCTGGTTCGTCTGGATGCATCTCACAGAATAGTTCAATAGCATTAGGATCGTGATGATCTCCTGCTACTATCTCTTCATGATGATGATCTTCATAAACTTCTAGTTCATGCAACTCTTCTTTAACATGCCTACGTGCAGCAGGACTTGTAGTAGGATCTGCAAGAATGTCTTTGTCTTTTTGGATGTGTTCTTCTATGCTTTTCATAGGAAAGTTCCTCGATCTACAGTGATTATTTAGTCAGAATCCGTAGCTCTTCCAAAAGAATCCCGTATAAGATTCATTTTAGTTAGAGATACATCTGGTTCCATATGATAACATATATCAGATATCATGTAAAAACCACTCAACTCTTTGTCAGGACGTTGTGTTGTAGCATCTCCTTGTTCAGGAAAATCACACTTAATTACATCACCTGCACGTAAACCAAGATCACCAGGTACTTTTATAGTTAATTGAGTTGTAAATAATTTATTGTAACGCATTGCAGATTGAGCGAATACATCAGTTGCTTTAATATTCTCTTCAATTGCTTTCTCAAGTTGATCATCAATATCCCCAGAAGGCATCTCACCAATATCTAATTTTCTAAAAAACCTTCTACTAACTTCACCAAACTTCTCTTTAAATTCTTCACCAAGTTGAGGAAGATCCATACCACCTTGAGCTTCTTGATCTTCATTAGCAACTTCCTGTGCTTCATCATCATATTCATCATTCTGTGGATTATAAGTCTCGACCCTAGATCCATAAGTACCAGTCATCAAATTTCTCTTAACATCTATAGTACTGTTTGCAGTATACTCCAATATCTTATCATCATAACCATCAGGTGTACCTGTACTTGAGTTGTATATTAGTTTTCTTTTAGGATCTTGTTTGAATAACATATCTGCTGCTTTAAATCTAAAACCATCATAGGTTAGATAAAAGAAGTAACCTGCTGAATTTTCTGCTTCCTCACAAATTGCCATCTTAGCAAGTTCAGTACATAACTTCAATGGTTTTTTACCTTGTCCAATAAAGTTGTAATTATTTTTAGTTGCATCAGCCTCATAACTCTTTTCAGTCTGTAAAGACTCTTTTAAAATACCTTCAACAGATTCGGATATCTCACCATCATACCTAGCATACACCTCAGTCTTACACAAATCATTTGCAAGATATTCCTTTGAGACCAACTCAAGATAGTAAGTTGCCTTCTCTGTATGAGTTACAACATTTTTTATATTAGAGACATACAAAGAATTTTCATTCTCAAACTTTAACTTCTCACCAAAATTATCTTCAAAAATAATCTCTGCTTTCTCAAACCCAGACATCTTAAGTTCACGCAAAGCAGTTAAACCTTGTTGTCCACTATCAACCACACCTATTCTAAATCTATAAGTATTGTCCAAAATACTCTCAAAGTAATTAAAATCTACAATACCCTGAGATATATCAGATTCTTTACCTTCTTCTCTAACAGATTTTATTAAACACTTAGTAATATTACCAGCTCTAAGTGTTGCACTTGAAGTTGTTGGTTGATCGGTCATGATAGTGCTGCCTCCATACTGGTATCACTAGTGGAACTTGTAGTAAGATCTGGACTATTATTACTACCTTGAGGAACAGCAACCATAGTACTTTTAATTTTTGTCATGGCAATAATCTTTACCTTACCAGATTTATCATATTCAGGAGTCTGTGATATTGCACCTGTATCACTAGCAACCTTAGCAATTCTATCAACCTTAAAAACAATTTCCTTTAACTTTTGTGCTTCCTTAAGTTCCTTCTTAAGTTGAGCAATCTCCTCATTCTTCTTCTCAAGTTTAGTTTTCTTTTTCTTCTTCTTACCGTCACCATCCTTTGCCATCTCATCTGCAAGATTATAATCACCTCCACCACTTGCACTCTCAGAAGATACACCTATATCACCCGACTTATCTTTAGGTGGGAAGAATGATTTAATTGCTATAGGAATAGTCTTAAAAGGATTCATTAATTGTAGAAGATTAGGGAATTTAGATACCCTACCCTCAGCATTAACATAACCAAGACCTTTAAGCCAATTATATAATCCCAATGTCTTGGCAACCAAAGTCATGGCACTGTGTCTACCACCACCCTCTGGTATATCAATAGCAGTATCCTTTAAGAAATTCTCAACATATCGCTTAATTCCACCACCAAGCCATTTTGCTACCGCTTTACCTGCTGAGAATATTTTCTTTAAAGATCCTAATAACTTCTTACCTGCTGCACCCCATCCTTTACCCATCAATCCTTCATAAAGTAAATCACCAACAAACACACCAATAGTTTCACCAATCAATGTTCCTAAAACAGGAATAGGTATAAAGGTTCCTAATGCACCACCTAATGCAGCACCAAGAGTTCTGAATAATGCTTTACCTAATGGTTCACCAGATACAACAGATACAAGTCCAACAACAAGAGGACCAATAATAGGAATCTTTCCAAAGAATTTTGATACAAATGGTTTAGCACTCTTCATTGCAGGAGCAATAAACTTAGCAGCTTTACCAAATATCTTTACAGCAAATCCACCTATTTTACCTGCTGCTTTACCAGCAAGACCTTTAGCAGCACCAGCACCTTTACCAAGAAATCTTGCTGCTCCTTTAACACCTCCTTTAACAAAGGTATTAAATCTACCCATCTGTCTACCAGCAAACTTACCAAATCTACCCATACCCTTTTTAAATAATCTTTTAGGTGATAATTTTCTAAACCTTTTTGATAATTTACGAGTAAATTTTAACTTCCTTGCTTTTGCATTACGTAACTTTTTTCCTAATTTAGTTTTTTTAAATTTATTTCCCCATCTACCTGGTTTGCCAGGTTTTCCACCAGGTTTTTTACCAAATTGTGGTCCTTTAGCAGTTGCCATCATAAGAATCATGGCAAGATTCAAAAACTTAGTAAAGATGCCAGTAAACTTATCAAACGTCTTTGCTCCACCCTCACCAAATACTTTAGTAACTACACCCTTAACAGTATCTACTGCTCGATATCCAATATCAATAAAGGTTGCAACCATATTCAATAAGAATCCAGCAGTCTTCTCAATCCATTCAAATACTGGTCCTGCCTTACCAATAAATTTTATAATACCAGGTAAAAATGGTATTAATTTTAATGCTATAAATCCTAGGAATATATTGAGAGCATAATTCTTAACAGCATCTACTTCCTTATTAAAGAATCCACCCTTCTTTTTACCTGCTTCTTCCTTAGCACCATCTGCTTTTAATCCCCATGCTGCTTTCTTCTTTGCTTTAACTGCTTCATAACGCTGATCTCTAATATCCTTCTTCTGTACTCCATAAACATTTCGGAGATGCTCATCAATACTAACAGTCTTCTCTTTAATTATAATCAGATTATTGAGTAATTCATCTTCACCCGTTCCACTATCACCACCATCAGATCCATCTGCACCATCTGGTTGTTTTCCAACAGAATACTGACTACCTTGTGTAGGAACTAATGCTGCTTTTGGTTGTGATTGTGCCTTCTTTTTATCAGACACATTCATTAGTTTACCTGCTTTTATTGCCATTATTTCACACCTACAATTCCATACAACTCAAGGTTGTTCTTTCTCTGAGGACTCTCATACACAGCAGGAAAATCTGGAAGTCCCCTATCAGGTACAGATGCTCCTCCACCACCAGTACTACCCTCTATACTTGGTGGTAAAGCAGTAACTTCTGTCTCAGGAGTTGGTGGTTCTGGTACAGCAGAAGGTGGTTTAGAAGTAAATTCTAATTTAGCAATCCTTTCCTCTAATACAGGTAAAGTATTTGGTGCAAGATTAGCATCTACGTTGATAGTAGGTCCACCTGATAAACCACCTAAAGCATCTTTAGCTGCACCTGCTGCCTTACCAAGTAAACCAGCAGCACCTTTTGCCATTCCTCTTCCAATACCAAAAGGATCTGCTACATTCATAGCAATATTACCTGCTGTTTTTAATCCATCCCCAAGACTACCCCAGAATCCTTTTTTCTCTTCTTTAGCTTCTGCAGCCATTGCTGGAGGAGGAGTTAATCCATCAGCACCCGAAGCACCATCCTTTCCACCTGTAAGATCTACTGTTTCAGAATCCTTCTCACCCAAATCTACTGATATTGGTGCATCAGATTGTTTTGGTGTAGCACCAGCTACTAATCCACCACCAGACATCTTCTGAACATTCTCTGCCATCTCAGGAACATTTGATCCTCCAGCAGCAGCGTTCATACCTAAAAGAGTATCAGCACCATACTTATCTACTGCACCCGTACTCATCATAATTTCACCAGGTTCAGCTGCGATCAACTGGGTATCTGGTTCTGCACCTGTAACTTTTTCTCCACTTTGAGAAGTAATCTCTCCACCTTCATTATATAATGGAACTGCTTTTGTTATAGGAACTACTTCTCCACCACGTTCCATTTTTTGAACACCACCAGGAGCACCATCAGCACCAGCTTTACCATCTAATGCATCACGACCTGTAATAGTAATATCTTCAACCATTCCACCACCAGTCATGGTTTGAGTTGCATCACCTTCGTCTTTATCACCACCACCCATCTTAGACAAACCATACGCAGCTAATCCACCAACTGCTAATGCACCTGCTGCCCACGGATTCGTCGCTATCGCTTTCATAGCTGCAGGTATAGCCGTCTTGAGCATAAATGCAGTTACCATCAGAAGTTTACCAACGATAAATTTTATTACCCCACCTAAAGGAGTTGCAAATAATACAAATGCACCTAATAATGTCGGCCACCAATCACCAATAAACCTTCCAAGACTCTCAATTTTACCTTTATTAGAAGGATCAGCAAACCAATCAATTAAACCAAGTAACAACTTACCTGTAAGAATAGAAGTAAAGAAGTTAACTATCATATCAAGAACACTCTGAACAGGTGCTAGTGCCTTCTTCGCCATAGTCATGATGCCTTTAGCACCACCTTCCATCTTACCTTCAGCTTTTGCTCTCTTTTCCTTCTCTTTATTTTTAGATCTACGTTTAATATCATTAAGTATCAACTGAGATTGCATCTTAACTATCTCAGCAATAGATTCTACAGTCTCTCTAATAGAATCAATTAAACCAGCAATACCCCATTTACTCTTATCATCTCCTCCTTCCCCAGCATCATCTGGAGTAACACCAGCAGCATCTCCTGGCGGTTTTTTATTAAAGAAACTATCCGAATTGATACCACCAGTAGCACCACCACCAGCATCTCCACCTTCTTCTGCATTACCTTTTTTTACCTTAAATCTTCCAACCTTACCTTTAACTCTTCTCCATTCTTCTGTTATTAACTCAATCTCTTCATTAGACATGGTGGTGCTACCCATCCTGCCTTCTCCCATCTTCTCTCTTAAGAGAGTTCTATAGGTAGCATAATCAATACCAACAGTATCATCTAGTCCAATAATTCTTAGTATTCTTTCATCAATCTCTTCGTCAACTAAATCATCCTCACGAGTACCTTCATATGTCCTACCACTAGCACCCGTTGCTCCATCAGCACCCGAAGCACCTTGAGCACCCGAAGCACCACTAGCACCTTGAGCACCTGACGCTCCA
>MDTB01159288.1_pt1 | contig 14873 bp, 13 predicted proteins | sample 811161 | NCBI WGS metagenome assembly MDTB01 (sample SAMN05326650, study PRJNA326480) | marine metagenome | isolation source: seawater | place: Mediterranean Sea | collected 2009
ATTAGTTAAATCAGGCTCTAAATCTAGATGTATTGTTACAAAAAATACAAAAGATAAACCCAGAAGTTTTTTTGATAATATTGATAAATGGGCAAAAGAACAAGGTGCCTCCGGTTTAGCTTATTTTACAATTGAAAAAGATAATAAAATTACTGGAAAAGGCCCAGTAGGAAAATTTTTTAGCGAAGAGTCTCTAAAAGAAATAATGAAGATTTGCCAAGCAGAAGTAGGTGATAGTATATTTTTGGCTTGTGGTAAGATTAATGAAATAGAAAAAATATTGTCAATTGCCAGAGATAAAATTGCCAGAGATTTAAATTTGATAAATGAAGATCAATTTGCGTTTTGTTGGATTGTTGATTATCCAATGTATGAATTAGATGAGCAAACTAAAAAGATTAAATTTAGTCATAATCCATTCTCAATGCCCCAAGGAGATTTAGATAAACTTGACTTTAATAATCCTCTAGAAATAAAAGCATTTCAATATGATATAGTTTGTAATGGAGTAGAACTTTCATCAGGAGCAATTAGAAATCATATACCAGAATTAATGTATAAACTTTTTTCTATAGCTGGTTATGATAAAACGCAAGTTGAGAAGAAATTTAGCGGAATGCTTAATGCACTAAAGTATGGAGCTCCACCGCATGGAGGTATAGCTCCAGGCATAGACAGAATTGTAATGTTACTAGCGAATGAAAAAAATATTAGAGAAGTAACGCTATTTCCAATGAACCAAAATGCTCAAGATCTTATGATGAACGCACCATCAGAAGTTGGGACAAAACAACTAAAAGAACTAGGAATAAAGATTGAAATTAAAAAAGATTAATTTTTTGTTTTTAAATTAATTCTGATATCACTTAAATCTACAAGCTTTTCCTCATAATTACTTCTAACAAAACCTTTAGATGTAATATTTTTTACTATTTTTAAAAATTTATCTTCAGTTTTATCATTACTAATATCAGCCGTACTTGCAATGGAGGGAGTATGCGCTAATTCTTCTCTATTTAAGTAAGAGATAGCAAGCTCTCTAAAAACATAATCTAATATTGAAGATGCACTTAAAATTCTATCATTTCCCACTACGTTACCAGATGGTTCAAATTTTGTGTCAATAAAAGCGTCTACATACTCATCTAAGGGAACTCCATACTGCAATCCCAGTGATATAGCTATTGCAAAATTATTCATCATAGCTTTTACAAGTTCACCCTCTTTATTAGTATCAATAAAAATTTCACCTATTTTTCCATCATTATATTCACCGGTATGTAAATAAACTTTATGGTCTCCAATTTGAGCTTTTTGAATGTATCCCTTTCTTCTATCAGGCATCTTAAATCTTTTTTCAATCTTACTTTTAATCGTGCTAGATAAGTTTGCTTTTACTGTATTATTTTTTTTATCTAATAAATTTTCTTTCGCAGCACTTACACTCTTATCAACTTTTAAATCCTTTTTATTATTAACTGTTTTTGTTTTTCCTCCAACTTTCTTAGTTTTTCTATTATTTAATTTAACCTCTATAACTTCGACTTCGCCATCTTGCCTATTATCAATTTTAGCTAGTTCATGGTCATTTAACTCGTCTAGAGTATGTAAAGTTTTAAAAGTACAGGTATAATATGTTTCAACTACAAATTTTTTCATAAGTTTAAGGATTCTATTATTTAAAATTTATATATTATATCATATAAGTGTCTATAATATAATTATACAATTACAAATTGTGTGGACTTTAAAAATTAAACTATGTTTGGCATAAAACAAATTTTTACCTGGTGGCATCGGCAGACCATAGGCACTTTTTTAAAAACGTTATTTTATGGAAAATTTGTTGGTAAAGATGAATTAGGAAACAAGTATTATAAAAGTAAAAAAAATGAAAGATGGGTAGTTTATGCAAATAAAGTAGAAGCTTCTAAAATTACTTCCAATTGGTTTCTATGGATGCATCATACGATAGATGATATTCCAAAAAATGATAATAAAAAGTATATTTGGCAAAAAGAACATTCTGAAAATTTAACTGGTTCAGAAAATTCATATAAACCAAGCAAAATTTCTAAAACAAGTATAAATAAAAAATATGAAACTTGGAAAGGCTAAATTTTTAATTCATTTTTTTCTGATATTTACTATAGGTTTTAGTCTGAAACTATATTCAGAAGAAAAAATTAATAGTGTTCCTTTAATTAATTTAGAGGATTTAAAACCAAGTTATGAAGAAGTTGATGAAGAAGAAAAAATTAATTCCTCAATACAAGATTATCAGCTAAAAGAAAAAGAAATTAAAAGAAAAGACCCTTTAAATGTAATTGTTAACATGAGGGGCTTAGATAAGATTACTGCTAAAACTTCAGAAATAAGTATTAAAATCGGGGAAACTAAAAAATTTGGGCTACTTGAAATAAAAGCAATAACTTGTGGAAAAGTTGAGTCGTTAGATGACTCTGGAGAAACAGCTTATATTCAAATTAAAGATATTTCAGATAATAAAAATGAAAAAGTTTTTGTTTTTAATGGGTGGACATTTTCATCTAATCCTTCATTTAAACCAATTGATCATGCGATATATGATTTATGGCTAGTGGGGTGTGAAAATGTTTAATAGAATTTTTCTTTACCCAGCCAATTGGTATCAAAATCGGAATTAATAAATTTTTTGTGACTGAGAATTTTTTTATGCAAATCAACGGTAGTTGTTATACCTTCTAAAACAAATTCATCTAAAGATCTCAATGTTCTTTGTATTGCTTCAGTTCTGTTTCTTCCTTTACAGATAACTTTAGCTATAAGGCTGTCATAATATGGCGTTACTTTGCATCCTTGAAAAATAGATCCATCTACTCTTGTTCTAAAACCAGATGGTTGGTGACAAACAGTTATTACCCCTGGGCTCGGTTGAAAATCTAAAGCAGGATTTTCTGCATTTATTCTACATTCTATAGAATGACCTCTTGGATTTATATCTTCTTGTTTAAGTGCGGTATCTCCAGAAAAAGCTATCCAAAGTTGTTCTTTAACAATATCAATTCCTGTTTGTACTTCAGTAACAGGATGTTCAACTTGAACTCTTGTATTCATTTCTAAAAAATAAAATTTTCCATTTTCATAAATATATTCAACGGTTCCAGCACCTTCGTATCCAATTTTTTCAACCATTTTTACAGTTCTATTAAGTATATCTTGTCTTTCTTCTTCAGTTAAAACTGGACTAGGTGTTTCTTCTATAAGTTTTTGATGTCTTCTTTGTACTGAACAATCTCTTTCACCTAAATGTACGGTTCTATTTTTTCCAGACATTATTTGTACCTCTATGTGTCTTGGATTTTTAAAATATTTTTCTATATATAGTTCGTCATTACCAAAATATTTTTTTGCCTCATTTTTTGCAGTTAAAAATAAATTTTTAAGTTTACTTTCTTCATCAACTACTTTCATTCCTTTTCCACCACCACCTGCAGCAGCTTTAATTAAAATTGGATAACCAATTTCTTTACATAGTGACTTAGCTTCTTCAAAGGACTTTACAGCCCCTACAGAGCCCTCAATAACTGGTAAACCGTATTTCTTTGCTATTTTTTTTGCTTGAATTTTATCTCCCATATCTTTGATAAGTTTAGCGCTCGGACCTATAAATTTTATATTATGTTTAGCAACAACCTCAGCAAACTTGGCGTTTTCAGATAAAAAACCATATCCTGGGTGAATAGCTTCAGCTCCTGTTAAATCTACTGCAGACATTAAAGAAGCAAAGTTTAAGTAACTATTTTGAGGTTGATGAGAACCAATACAAACACTCTCATCTGCGAGTCTAACATGCATTGAGTCTTCGTCAACATCCGAATGTACTGCGACTGTTTCAATGCCCCATTCTTTACAAGCTCTAATTATTCTAACAGCAATTTCACCTCTGTTAGCAATTAATACTTTTTTGAACATTTTATTTATTTAAGAAGAATTAAACTTTGACCAAACTCAACAGGTTGACCATCATTAACTAAAACTTTTTTTATTACTCCATCACTTGTTGAAGGAACATGATTCATTGTTTTCATTGCCTCCACAATCATTATTGTTTGACCTTTCTTTACCTTGTCACCAACTTCTACAAATTTTTTTGCCCCTGGTTCGGGAGCTAAATATGCTGTTCCAATTATAGGAGATTTAATTCTTTCTCCCTCTTCGTCATTTGACAAAACTGCTTTATTATTAGAAACCACAACATTTCCTTTTGATTGTTCAACAGTTTTTTTTATTCCTCTACCTACTTTAATTTTTATATCTCCATCTTGATATTCAAGTTCGCTTAAATTAAATTCGTCGAGATTATTAACTAGTTCTTTTATTAATTTTTTGTCTATTTTCATTTAATTAAAATATTCTTCATTGCCTCAAGAGACATAATATAACCTTTAGTTCCAAATCCGCAAATTATTCCTGTAGCTATGTCACTTATCAGAGATTTATGCCTAAATTCTTCTCTACTGTAAATATTAGTTATATGCAATTCTATAATCGGTATCTTCAAAACAGCTAAAGCATCTCGAATTGAAACAGAAGTATGTGTATAACCTCCAGCATTTATGATCAATCCATTGTATTTTTCTCGAGAATTTTGAATAAAATTTATTAATTCTCCTTCTATATTGGATTGAGTAAAAAAAACATCCAAATTATTGTCATTCGCATATTTTAGACAATTGGCTTCAATATTTTTGAGAGAAATGCTACCATATTTTTCTTTTTCTCTTTCACCTAAAAGGTTAAGATTTGGTCCATTAATAACAATAATTTTATATTTCATTGTTTTGGTATAAGATAAATAATTAACTCAAATATGGCAAAAATACAATTAAATGGTAAAAAAATTACCGTAAAACAAAAGATTTCATTATTTGAGTTACTTAGAAAGTATAAATTAGATAAAAAAAAGGTAGCTGTTGAATTAAATGGTTCAATAATTTTAAAAAAGTTATACAAAAAAAAATTAATAAGCGAAAATGACAAAATTGAAATTGTTCATTTTATTGGAGGAGGATAGTTGTTTTGAAAAAAGATATTTTTAAAATTGCTAATCAAGTTTTAAAATCTAGATTGATAGTAGGAACGGGTAAATACAAAAACTTTATTCAAACAGCTAAAGCTGTAAAGGCTTCAGGAGCAGATATGGTGACAGTAGCTGTTAGAAGAGTTAATATTTTAGATAAAAAAAAACCAATTTTAATGGACTATTTAGATCCAAAAAAAATAAAATATTTACCCAATACTGCTGGATGTTTTTCATCCGATGAGGCTTTAAGAACATTGAGACTAGCTAGAGAAATGGGTGGGTGGAAAATAGTAAAGTTAGAAGTACTAGGAGATAAAAAAACTCTTTATCCTGATATGGTTGAAACAATTAAGTCTACAAAAATATTAGTCAAAGAAGGATTTAAAGTTCTTGTCTATTGTACCGACGATCCTTTGTTGGCAAAAAAACTTGAAGACCTCGGAGCTTCGGCGATAATGCCCCTTGCTTCACCAATTGGCTCGGGTCTAGGAATACAAAATAAAATTAATATTTCATTAATTGTCAAACAATCTAAAGTTCCTGTAATAGTTGATGCTGGAATAGGCACTGCATCAGATGCTACAATTGCTATGGAATTGGGGTGTGATGGTGTTTTAATTAATAGCGCTATAGCTAAAGCAAAGGATCCAATATTAATGGCAAATTCATTTAAAAATTCAGTTATATCAGGTCGACAATCTTTTCTTGCTGGTAGAATGAAGAAGAGTAACTTTGCCTCAGCTAGTTCACCAATTAAAGGTTTGATTTAACTTTTTTTTTTCTTCTTGTCCAAAGAATACGAGTCTGTTTATTTTTAATCTTTTCAATATTTTTTTTTGTTTTGTCCAATTTTTTAACTTTTGTTATTTTTATTACCTTAGCATTATTTAAATTTTTAGCTTTAGAAGAGAAATTTAATTTTCTTTCTATTTCTTTAATTTTATTTAAATTTTCAAAAATATTAACTATCTTTTTATTTTTGTTAAGTAATTTAATACTGTACTCAGGTATAACAAGCTCAGGATCAGGTATAAAATCTATTTTAAAATTGTATTTTTTTTGAAAATAATCAATTTCTTTTTTTAAAAATGTATTGATATAAAGTTGAATTTTTTCAGGAATAAAAACATTTATAAACTTAATTTTATTTGTAAATGCTAACATTTCTACTTTTTTAATTATTTTTAAAGCAAATGATTCAATTGATAAATTTGTTTCCCATTTAATATTACTTTCTCTTAATCTTTGTCTTGTCATTTCTAACAAACCAAAATTACTTATTTTACCTACTTGAATTCTTGCCCTATCTTTTCTTATGCTTTCTCTCATCTTTTTTTCTACTGTCCTTCTGTTATAAAAATTAAGCATGTCAATAAAGTCAATTACAATTAATCCTGACAAGTCTCTAATTTTAATTTGTTTCGCAATTTCCTCTGCTGCTTCGATATTAGTATTTAGAGCTGTTTTCTCAATATTAATTGCTTTTGTTGATTGGCCAGAATTTATATCTATTGCAACTAAAGCTTCAGTTGGATTAATTACAAGATACCCTCCTGATTTTAATTTGACAGTTGGTTCAAACACATTGTTAAGTTCTTTTTCAATTCCAACTTCATGGAACAAAGGTATTTTTCCTCTATATTTTTTTATAAATTTTACATTTTTTGGAACTAATTCTTTCATAAAAACTTTTGCTTTTTGATAACCTTCGTTTCCATCAACATAAATATTTTTTGTCTCATTATCATATATGTCTCTTAAAGCCCTTTTAATTATATCTCCTTCTTCATAAATTAATGAAGGAGCATTAGACTCAACTGCTTTATTTTTAATTTGCTCCCAAGTGACCAAGGTATTTTGAAAATCTTTCTCAATTTCATTTTTTGATTTATTTGAACCAGCAGTTCTTACAATTACCCCCATGCTTTTTGGAACTTCAATTTCATTTAAAATTTTTTTAATTTTTTCTCTGTCTGTAGAATTAAATATTTTTCTTGATATTCCTCCACCCTTGGCTGTATTTGGCATAAGAACCATATACTTGCCAGCTAGTGAAATAAAAGTTGTGAGCGCTGCTCCCTTTTGACCTCTCTCATCTTTGAGTACTTGTATTAAAATAACCTGACCAGGTTTTATAACCTCCTGAATTCTATATCTTTTAACTCCGTAAGTATTTTTTAATTTCTCTCTGTATTTATTTTTTGAAATTTTATCATTTATTTTACTATCATTTATTTCAACTGGTTTAGATCCATTATTATTTTCATCACTTGATGAAGGTGCATTATTTTCTAAGTTTTTATTTTCTGCTAATTCATTGTTTTCTGAATTATTTAAAGTTTCACCGTTACTTTCTAAGTTATTGGAAGTTTCAACATTAGAATTTTTTAAATCTTCACGTATTTTTTCTTCCGCATGCTTCAGTTTTTCTTTATCTTCAGTAGGTATTTGATAATAATCTGATTGGATATCATTAAATGCTAAAAACCCATGTTTAGTTCTTCCAAAATCAACAAAGGCAGCCTGCAAAGAAGGCTCAACTCTACTTATTGTTCCAAGATAAATATTATTTTTTGAGTTTAGTTTATTCTTATCTTCGTACTCATACTCTTCAATTGCATTTTCTGATTTAAGAACGATTCGAGTTTCATCTGGATGCGAGGCATCAATATATAAATTCTTTTCCATTTATGGTAAATTCCTTTAGTAATGTTTGGTAAATATTTAGTAAAATTTTTCATTAAATTATTATACAATTTTTTTTAAACAATAACACTATATATAAATTAACGAAAATGCCTTAAGATAGCCAAGATTTAAGCTTTAATTTTAATTAAATCATGAGAAAAATTGCAAATTATTTCGTAAAAACTGGAATTATAATTCTAATATTTATCATAATTGTTGCTTTTTCAACTTTATGGTATTTTTCCTCTGGACTTCCCGATTATAAAAAACTTTCAACTTATCAACCTCCAGTTTCAAGCAGGGTATACGCTGATAATGGAAAAATTATTGCCGAGTATGCAATAGAAAAAAGATTATTTATTCCATATGAGTCCATACCTCAAAAAGTAATAAATTCTTTTTTATCTGCCGAAGATAAAAATTTTTTTAGCCACCCTGGGATTGATGCCAAAGGAATTATTAGAGCTACTATAAATAATTTAAAAAATATCATTAATGACAAGAGACTGGAAGGAGCTTCAACGATTACCCAGCAAGTTGCAAAAAATTTTCTTTTAACTAATGAAGTTTCTCTTAAAAGAAAAATTAAAGAAGCTATTTTAGCATTCAGAATAGAAAAAGCATATTCTAAAGAGAGAATTCTTGAACTTTACCTAAATCAAATTTATTTAGGAGAAGGAACTTACGGAATAGCTGCTGCAGCATTGGAATATTTCGATAAATCAATAAAAGAACTAGATTATGCAGACACTGCATTATTAGCAGCATTACCTAAAGCACCCAGTAAGTATAATCCATATAAATATAAAGAAGAAGCTAAAGTAAGAAGAAATTTTGTACTTAAAAATTTATTTGAGAATAAATTTATAACTGAAAAACAATATTTGGAAATAAAACAAAAAGATATTGAATTAAAGAAGAGAAAAATAGAAATAGTAGATGAGGCAAACTCTTACTCTGAGGAAGTGAGAAGAATTATAAAAGAAAATTATGGATTTAAAAAATTATATGAGGAAGGCCTATCCATTAAAGTTCCTCTTGATGTTAATTATCAAATATATGCCCTAGAAGCTTTAAGAAATGGAATTGAGTCTTATGATAGAAGACACGGTTGGCGTGGACCTATAACTAATAAATTAGAAGATCCTAAATGGAAAAATAAGGTTAAAAAATTTAAAATTGACCCAACTTTAAAATGGAACTTTGCCGAAATTAAAAATTTAGATAATTCAAATATTTTTTTTGAAGATATAAATACTAAAGAAAAAAATACAATACAAAGTCAAAATTTAAAATGGGCATTTAAAAAAGATATAAATAAAAAATTTAAATTAGGAGATATAATTCTAGTAAAGAAAAATAGGAATGATGACTGGGAATTAAAACAATATCCAAAAGTTAATGGTGCAATAGTTGTATTAAATCCATTTACTGGACGGGTAAATGCTTTAGTAGGAGGATTTAGCTTTAAGTCAAGTGAATTTAATAGAGCCACACAGGCTAAAAGACAACCTGGATCAGCATTCAAACCTTTTGTATACGCAGCTGCATTAGAAAACAATTATTCACCTAATTCTATAATTTTAGATGCGCCATTCATTGCTAAACAGGGTTTAGGCTTGAAAAATTGGAAACCTGAAAACTATGGAAAGAAATTTTATGGTCCTTCTACACTAAGAAAAGGAATTGAGTATTCAAGAAACTTGATGACAGTTAGAATTTCTGAAAGCTTGGGTTTAAAAAAGATATTAAAACTATCAAAAGAATTAGACATTTATGAAGATATCCCTGAATTATTATCTGTATCTCTAGGATCCGCAGAAACAACCTTATTAAATATTACTTCTGCTTATGCATCATTTGTAAACGGTGGAAAAAAAATAAATCCAATTTTAATTGATAGAATTCAAGACAGAAGAGGAAAAACTATATTTAATTCAGATAAAAGAGATTGTATTGGCTGTGATCGAGCATGGGAAAATAAAGTTAATTTTCCTAAAATTAAAGACAATCACAAACAAGTCTTTAGCCAAGAAACTGCTTATCAAATGACCTCTATTTTAGAAGGGGTAATTAAAAGAGGAACAGGAAAAAAACTAAGAGATATTAAAGTTCCTCTGGCAGGGAAGACTGGCACAACTAATAGCAATTTTGATGCTTGGTTCATTGGTTTTAGTTCTAACCTTGTTATAGGTGTTTACGTTGGTTTTGATAATCCCCAATCTTTAGGCAAGTATGAAACAGGAGCAAAAGCCGCTTTACCAATTTTTAAAGAATTTGTTAAAAAAGCTCTTTATAAGGACGATTTTAAAGAATTTTCTATACCAAAAGGAATTTATTTTTCAGCTATTGATTATAATACCGGAAAAAAAGAGGATTTTAGTAATTCAAAAGCAATAATTGAGGCTTTTAAAATAAAAGATATAAACAGTAAAAATAATAAAAATTTAAGCGAAATAGATAATTATGATAGATTAATCAAATTTAGACAATTTTATTAATGGAATCAATTAACAGCAAAATAAATCTAGTAGAAAAATCTTTAAAAAATATTAGGGGGTATCTTTGATTCCAATAATATTGAATCAAAGCTATCTAAATTAAGTGCTTTAACAGAAACAAAAGATTTTTGGAAAGATAAGTTAAAAGTCAAAAAAGTAGTAAAGGAAAAAAAACTTTATGAAAATATAATTAATTCATTTAAAAATTCAGAAACTGAAATTAAAAATCTCAAAGATTTAATCGCTTTGGCTTTAGAGGAAAATAATGATGAAATTTTAAGTGACTGCGAAGCCAAAATTGATTTAGTTTCTAAACAAATAAAAAAAAATGAAATTAATTGTTTTCTTTCCGGAGAAAATGATGATCTTGATATTTATCTTGAGATTCATGCAGGTGCCGGCGGAACAGAAAGCCAAGATTGGGCTGAAATGCTACAAAGGATGTATTTAAAATGGTTTGAAAAAAAATTATTTAAATATCAAATTATAAGTGAGCATAAAGGGGAAGAAGCAGGAATAAAATCATCTACTTTAAAAATATCGGGTAATTATTTGTATGGGATGATGAAAAGTGAGTCAGGAGTTCATAGACTTGTTAGAATATCTCCTTTCGATAGTGGCGCCAGAAGACATACAAGTTTTGCAAGTGTGTGGGTTTATCCAGCTATTGACGATGAAATTGAGATAGAAATAGATGAGAAAGATCTTAGAATAGATACTTACAGATCGAGCGGGGCAGGAGGTCAACATGTCAACACTACAGACAGCGCTGTTAGAATTACACATTTACCAACTAAGATTGTTGTACAGTGTCAAAATGAAAGATCTCAACATAAAAATAAAGAAACATGCTTTAAAATGCTAAAAGCACGAATGTATGAATATGAAATTCAAAAAAGAGAAGAAAGTTCTCAAAAAAATTTAAGTTCAAAAACAGATATTGGGTGGGGTCATCAAATTAGATCTTATGTTCTTCAGCCATATCAACTGGTTAAAGATCTTAGAAGTAAAGTAGAAAGCACAAATCCAAAAGAAGTTTTAAATGGAAATATAGATCAATTTATTGAAGCAAGTTTGTTGAGTAGAAAATGAAAAAATTTTTTTTATCGACCATTTTAATCATATTATCGATTATGACGTTTTTAACCATTTATTTAACAATTAATGGATACGAAACAAAAAAATTAAATAACATAATTTCAAAAAAAATAAATCAAAATCAACCAGATTTAGATATAAAGTTTAGTTCAATAAAAATTAAAATTGATATTAAAAAAACTGCTATTTTTTTAACAACAAACAATCCAGATATTATTTATCAAAATATTAGCTTACCTTTATCAAAATTAAATATTTATATTGATTTCCCTTCTTTATTAAAATCTAAAATTAAAATTCATATTATTAACTTTGATCTAGAAAAAATAAATATAATCAATTTTAAAAAATTAATAACAAGAATAAAGCCTTCAAATTTTAAAAGTTTTATCTTAAACAATATTAGAGAAGGAGAAATAGAGGGTATTTTTAATTTAGAATTTGAAGAAGAGTTAAAAGTAAAAAGTTATAACATAGACGCCAAAGTTGAAAATTTAGATTTGAATTTTTCAGATAAGATTAAAATTAAAGATACAAGTTTTAATATTGTAGTCGATAATAAAGAAATTTTTATTAATTCCATAAAAAGTAACTTCAAAAATATTCCAATAACCACTGGAGAAATTAGAATAAATAGAGTCGATGATTTTAAAATTTCAGGAATAATTGATTCAAAATTTAATAAAATTAATGAAAAAAAACTTCAAAGTTTAATTGGAAATTTTTTTAAATCTAATATATTTGAAAATAAAATTAATTTCTCAGGAAATTTTTCAAGTAAATTCAATGCAACTTTTACAAATTCACTTGAATTAAAAAATTACGATTTAAGTTTAGAGGTAAATAAAATTGATAGTGAAATTAAATTAGTTAATAATATAATTATTCCGATATTTAAAAATGATATTGAAGTAATCAATTTAGATAAAACCCAATTAAAATTAGATATTAACAATAAAAATAATAATAAATTTATCATTGAAGGTGAATATAAGTTTAATAATATTGATACATATGAAAAATTTAAGATTATTAATACTAATGATAAATCAAAATCAAATTATATCATAAATCTTGATAATAAGAACGCTGTAGAAATAGAAATAATAAATTATCAAAAATCTGTTGATGTAAGTTCGAATATAAGTTCGGTACTTAGCGTAGTTAATAATAAAATTAATATAAATAAGTTTGATTATAGAGAAGGAAAAAACTTAATTTCAATTAAAGGACTTAAGCTAGATAAAAACAAAAATTTTAAAGAATTAAAGTCCGCTATTATCAAAACTTATGATAATAAAAAAGAGAATAATAACTTTTCTTTAACTTTTAGCGATAAAATTTTAGTAAAAGGAACCAAATTTGATGCAACAAAAATTATAAATTTAATTAATTCAAAATCTAAAAAAAATTATTTTAAAAAAATCAATAAAGAAATTGAAGTAGACTTTAAAAGTGTTTTTATAAAAAATAATGATCAATTAAATAATCTAAATTTATATGGTAATCTAACCGGTGGTAAATTAACAAAAATGTTAGGTAAAGGTGAATTTTTTGACAATAAATTTCTTGATATAAGTTTAAAAAAAGATCCTGACTCAAGTAAAAAAATTCTTGAGATATTTTCAGATGTAGCAGACCCACTTCTTACTGAGTATAAATTTTTTAAAGGAGTTAAAAACGGAAATTTATTATTTGAGAGTAAATATGATAAATTAAATAGCTCAGCAAACTTAAAAATGGAAAATTTTAAGGTTCAAGATGCACCTGGTTTTGCAAAACTTTTATCCTTAGCAGATTTCGGAGGCGTTGCTGATTTATTATCTGGTGAAGGTATTAGATTTAAAGTTTTAGATATTAAATTTACCAATAATAAGGATATAATGCGAATTGAAGAACTTTACGCAGTTGGTCCAAGTATTTCAATACTTATAGATGGTTACATTGATAATAAATCAGGACTTACAAGTCTTAGAGGAACTATGGTACCCGCAAAAGATTTAAATAAATTAATTTCAAAAATTCCAGTACTAGGAAAAATATTAGTTCCAACAGAAATTGGTGAGGGAATGTTTGGTGTAAGTTTCAAAATAAAAGGGATGCCAGGGAAACTCAAAACTACTGTTAATCCTATTAAAACTTTAACTCCTCGTTTTATAACTAAAGCTCTAGAAAAATCAAAAAAAACTAAATAATTTTAATAAGGTAATGTTTTTTTTTACCAAAAGATATTTTTAAATTTCTTTCATTATTAAAATCATTAAGCCAAAGAATTTTATTTTCATCATTTAAGATTTCATTATTTATTTTTAATGCACCGCTTTTAATTGCTCTTCTAGCTTCACTCTTTGATGACATAATTTTATTTGATGATAATAATTCTAATATTTTAATTCCTTGTTCTAAATCTTTTTTTTTAATTTTGATTTCAGGAAGGTCTTTCCCAGAACCGCCGGTTTCGAAAGTTTCTTTTGCAGTTTTTTCCGCTTTTGAAGCTGCAGATTTACCGTGTAGCATCGTAGTAGCTTCGTTTGCTAGAATAATTTTTAATTTATTAATATTATTATTTTTTAATATTTCAATTTGGTTTAACTCTAAATTCGTAAACATTTTCAGAAATTTTATTACGTCTCTATCGTCCGTGTTTCTCCAAAACTGCCAATAATCATAAGAAGATAAAAGTTTATCATCAAGCCAAACTGCTCCTTTCTCGGTTTTTCCCATCTTAGCTCCAGATGCAAGAGTTATTAAAGGAGTTGTTAATCCAAAAACTTGTTTAGCAGAATGTCTTTTAATTAACTCAACTCCATTAACAATATTACCCCATTGATCTGAACCACCTATTTGCATAAGACAATTTTTAGTTCTATTAAGTTCAAGAAAATCATAAGCTTGTAAAATCATATAATTAAATTCCATGTAGCTTAATGACTGCTCTCTATCTAATCTTAATCTTACGCTATCAAAACTTAACATTTTATTTATTGTAAAATGTTTTCCAATTTCTCTCAAAAATTTTATATAATTTAATTTTCCGAGCCATTTATAATTATTTACAAAAATTGGTTTTAATTTTGGATTAGTTGTTCTCAAGTAAATCTTAAAAACTTTTTGAATGTTTTTAATGTTCTTCTCTATCTGTTTCTCTGAAAGTATTTTTCTAGTTTCTTCCTTTCCTGAAGGATCTCCAATTCTTGTTGTACCTCCACCTAACAAAATGATTGGTTGATGACCATGTTTCTGTAACAGCCTTAAACACATTATTTGCAATAAACTTCCAACGTGCAAACTGGATGCAGTACAATCAAAGCCAATATAAGCTTTAATTTTCTTTTTATTCATCAACTGTACTAATTCTTCAGAATTAGTACATTGATTGAAATATTCTCTTTCTTTAAATTCAGATAAAAATGAATTTTCCATATTTTTTTAAAACAGTATAGAATCAATATACTAGATTTAAATTAATTAAAAAATACATATGAGTAAAAGTTATTATAGCCTTGGTTTAATGAGCGGAA
>MDTB01168066.1_pt1 | contig 14873 bp, 16 predicted proteins | sample 811161 | NCBI WGS metagenome assembly MDTB01 (sample SAMN05326650, study PRJNA326480) | marine metagenome | isolation source: seawater | place: Mediterranean Sea | collected 2009
CCAGTTTTGAAACGAGTTATCAATCCAAAAGATAAGCTTACCAATAAGCAGCCTCTCTATAAGTATTTCGCTCCTCGACAATAGACATCTGCCTCACAGAAGCGCAAATTCAGTTTCTCAGCCCTCCCCTCGGTGGAGCATCTATTCACCTTGAACCATCACCACGATTCGGCGCGAGTGAGGTTGATTGCGATGTTCGAAAAGAAAAAGCCCCTGCCAGGTGCCAAGCGTCATTTTACCATCAACTACCGGAATTACTTCGCTGGTGCGGGTGAGTGCCATCCGAATGTGTGACGGCATGTCATCTGGGCCTTCATAAGTATGGACGAAATACGGAGTATCCTCGGGAACAAGATGGTCAAAAAAAGCATGCAGGTCGGTTCGCGCGCTCGGGTCAGCATTCTCCATAATAACGAGGCTTGCGCTGGTGTGCTGCACAAAAACCGTCGCCGTCCCAGTGGTAATGCCAGATTCGGCAATAATTTTCTCTATCTGGCAAGTGATCTCATACGTTCCTTTTCCAGAGGAACGGACAGAGAGGCTGGCAGCATGGGTCGGCATACGAAGGATCATGACATGCCGTTACCGGTGAGATCAAGCCGCTCGATTGTTCAAATCAGGGCCGGGGAATCGAAATAGGGACTTTGGGAGGTGTTGCAGAATTCCTCACCGGTTGCTTTGGTTCAAAGATGATCGGTTGCCTTGTGGGATCTGGCTTGGCTTCGGGACCAATAGGCCACATCAAAACGACTACCAACAAGGCGGCGTAAGCCACCCCGGCTCCAATGAACCATTTGCGATTGTCCAATCCGCTAGCCAGGCGAGAACTCAAAGCACCCCCCTCGTCCCGCCGACTCCGGAATTCTGCAAGAAAATCCTCAAAGTATCCATCCCGGGGTTCCTCGAACCGCTTAAGGCGGATGAGTTTTTGGACCTGTGTTTTTGGCTCGCTCATGAGTGAGATGGAAATTATTTGATGAATTCTTCTAAGTGCCCCTGCAACTGCCGGTGCGCGTAGAAAAGCCTCGACCGAACGGTTCCTTCCGAAACTTTAAGAATCTTGCTGATTTCGGCATGAGGAATTCCCTGAATATCAAACATCGTAACAACCGCTCGGTGCCTATTAGAGAGCGATTGCAGCGCTTCGTTCAATTTTTTTTGAAGTTCGTTCAAATCGCTTTGATGACGGGGATTCGCAGCATGAGCTAAATCCACCATAGCCTCGTCATTCTGGATTCCCGAGTCGAGATTATCGAGACTCCACGCGGCCCTGCGGTTGCGCTTTTTGAGGAAATTTAACGTCATATTCGTCCCGATCGCATAGATCCATGTGTAAAAGGATGATCGTCCTCGAAAACGGCGGAGAGATCGATAGGCTTTCGCGAAAACATCCTGCGTGAGATCGTTTGCGTCCTCTTTGTTTGAGGTCATGTGGTAAATCATTCCATATAGACGAGGACTATAACGAATGACTAGCTGATCAAAGGCTGAAGTATCCCCACTCTGGGCACGGGCTACGAGCACTTCATCTGTATCGGCGGGAGATTCATTCACAGACTCGGAAGACATCTAATTTATGGGGTTTCCGGTGAAGAACCCTCAGGCACAATCTTAAGGACAGACCAGAGCAACACATGTTCAATTTATCTTTGAAGATGATCGCTCGAGGATCACGCCAACCCAGTCGGTCTCCGGCAAAATGAATTTTTCAATCTCGACACGAACCTTGCTGATCTCGAATTCGCCCAGCACTAATGCGGCAATATCCTGCGCTAGCGTCTCAATGAGCTGGCGCTCTTTCTCGGCTGCTGCTTCACGAACACGATCCGCAACCGCCTTATAATCAACAGTACCCTCAATTCCGTCGACCTCCGAAAAGCGATTCACTTCAAGCGTGAGATGAACCCTTACCTTTTGGGCTTCAGCTCGCTCCTCAGCCGGTACACCAATCTGCGTGAACAATTCCAGACCTCGAATCACGATCTGGTCCTTCATAAGCCCGCAGTAGGTTGGGTTATTGAATTCTCCAACCACTGACGGAAATCCCCAAGGTGGTCAAAGAAATGATGAGGGTCGCTTTGCGCAAGCCGCTCGACTGGATCATATCCTGTAGCCACGGCGACCGACGCAATCCCGCCGTGCTTTGCCGTGTCCACGTCGTGTACCATATCACCTACAAAAGCAGTATCCGCGACCGACAAATTGTGCGCTTTCAAAATGTCGCCAATCCGCTCGCGCTTATCAATGACGCCAGCGTAAATCGCCTCAAAATAGCCATCTAAGCCGAAGGCATGCGCCTGATCCGTGAAAAGCCCAACGTCCATGCTGGAGAGAACGAAACAGCGAATCTCCTGATCGCGGCACCAGTCCAGCATTTCACGGGCATGCGGTAAAACCGTTACACCTTTTGGCGATAAGTTGAACGAAGTGCGAAATGTATCCTCCAGAGTTTCAATGGGAACACCGGGAAGAACCTCTTCATAAAATTCGGGATAGGGAAGTCGGAAGCGCTGGCGAAATTCCTCGCGACTAAGCGCGGGCAAATTGTGCTCACCTAGCACCATATTTGTCGCGTAAAGCGTGGGAGGGAGATCATCGACTAAAGTTCCCGACCAATCGAAAAGAAGCGAACGATATTTCATAAGATCTAAATCTTAACCTATAGTAAGCCGGAGAGAAGTGACATTTTCAGCCCCCAGCTCGCTTTGAAGTTTGCGCAGTAAGCCTGGCTTGAGTTGCTCAAGGTGATAACGCATTGCAGGCTGCAACACTTTAAGGGTAAGGCAACCTTTCCGTAGCGAGACCGGCTCGGTTTGCTTTGCGATTAAATTGCCAGCGAGCAGAGACCACGCCTCTTTGACACGCTCCTCATCTAGTCCGCCTTGAACGCCGATAGATTCGAGAATCGCCTCAATGTGCGCCCCTGCCTCGCTGATATTTTTTTCGAGGTTCAGAGGTCGAGAAGCACCGACCCATTGCCCAACGATGTCAGCCCGCATATTTCTCCGGGAAATTGATTTCTCTTTCCCGGTGCTAGGCTTCCGTCCCATGGCACAGTTTAGGAATCCTCGCCGTCGTCACCAATCGCTTCGACCGGGCAACCTTCGAGGGCTTCCATGCAGAGAGCAACTTCCTCCTCATTCTCAGCCTGTTTATAAACGTAGGAATATCCCTCGTCGTCTGAACGCTGGAAATTATCTGGTGCGGTTTCGCGGCAGAGATCGCAATCGATACACTGAGAATCGACGTAGAATTTTCCTGCAACACTTTCGGGATTTTTATCTTCAAGATCAGCCATGGCTCGATACAGGAAATGTTCTATCCTTGCTCGCAAAGTGCAATCACTTTTTCCGACCATGATTCACGGGTTGCAATGATCTGCCGCGGTGACTATCTCTCTAGGCACCAATCATGCAAAATCAACCCACCGATCCCCCAAACAAGCCTCAAAATGACTTTTGGGACCTTGGTGACGACGATCTCGACCTCGATGAGGCCAAGGAATTCAGCCAGTCAAAACAGCCGCCAACCGATTCGGCATCCGCTCGGAACACTCCGGCACCTCCGCTGGAAGAAATTTTGAACGACCCGGACGATGAACCAGCCCCTTCTCAAAAGCCCGAACCAGCCGCCCCTTCTGAGCCAACGTCCACGGCGCGGCGATACCGGGTCAAAGAAACTAAGCAGGAGGCAAGCCCGACGAACAGGAACGAAAAAATGATCATTGGAGCTCTCTTGGCCAGCTTGATTTGTTTGGCGGCTTGGGGAATCTATACCTATCTCGATGCTGCTCCAAATGGCGATCTCGTTGAGTATAAGGAAGAATTTCCAATTCAAGGCGAATCCATCACTATTGAAAGCGTCGAAACGTGGTGGCGAGAGCCCGTCCGCGAGGGCGACGATCCCGACGTCGGCGTAGTGATCGAAGCACGCCTCATCCCCTGTGCCTCCATCAAAATCAGTGAAGAAGGTTCCTCTAACTTGCAAGTGAGCTTCCGCGATGGTGAAGACCAGCTAATCGGCGACATTCTCAACCTTTCCGTAACGAATGGTAAATTTGAGAAAAACAACTCGGATGAGATCTCAGTCTACGCCACTGATGGATTCAATAATCCCACCACAATCAATCCTTACGTCAACCAAGACATCGCTCCCTGGACCCTCGCTATTGTCGAAGGCTCCGAGGCAGCCGATCCAATTGTCAAGGCCCGTATCGAAGCGAACCGCAAAGAAAAATAAAAATCATGTCCGATAATCCACCCCCCCTCGTGCCCGTCGAAGGCTGGCACGTCATGCATCTTTACTATTCCGTTGATCATAGCCAATGGTCGCTTTTATCCGAAGCCGAGCAACGCCAGGCCAAAACCGAACTCAGCGAATTGGTCCAAGAAATTCGCTCACACAAAGACACTCAGCTTCTCATCTTCGCCGTAGCCACTCCAAAGGCCGACCTAGGTTTCATGCTCCTCACCCCCGACTTGCATGACGCCACTCATTTCGAAAAGCGGCTCACTCTTGCTCTGGGACCCGACGTCCTAACGCCTACCTATTCCTACCTCTCCCAAACCGAGCGCTCAGAATACACCACAACTTCGGAGCAGTATGGAAAAGATACCCTAATCGGAGAGCAAGGCATGGCCGAAGGCAGCGAGGAATTCGAAGCCGCCCTCAAGGAATTCGACGAACGCATGAAGCACTACCTTCAGCACCGTCTCTATCCGTCTCTCCCCGACTGGCCTGTTATCTGTTTTTATCCGATGTCCAAGCGTCGCGCGCCCAGTGATCACTACAACTGGTATTCTCTTGATCATGCCGCACGTGCCAAACTCATGAAGGGACACGCCACCACCGGCCGTAAATACTCTGGGAAAATCCTCCAGCTCATAACTGGATCCACGGGACTCGACGAGCATGAATGGGGTGTCACACTCCTAGCCAAGGACACTATTGAAATTAAGAACATCGTTTACGAGATGCGCTTCGATGAAGTCTCCGCCCGCTTCGCTGACTTTGGTGATTTTTACATCGGGATGCAGCTTCCGCTCAACGAACTCTTCAAACGCATTTGTCTTTAGCGTGATGAAACCTCTCTGGCTTTCCATCTTCGCCTCTCTTTTGTTCGTATCATGCTCTAGCTACCAGCGAGACTTTAAGGAATCTAAAAACGAGTTTCGCTCAGCCATCAAGCTCAAGCCCGCTCCCACCGGCCCTTGGAAGGGAACGTGGAAAAGCGAAGTCAACGGGCATCAGGGTCCACTTTGGTGCATGATCAAAAGAGACGAGTCCTCACCCAGCACTTACAACTTCCGCTACCGCGCTGGTTGGGGCTTACTGCAATTCGGCGATTATACCCACCCCATCACGACCACACAGGAAGATGGAGCACTTTCCTTGAACCACTCAATGACTTTGCCCAATAACTTCGGCACCTATCGCATCAAAGGACAAGTCAGCCCGACGCGATTTGAGTGCCGCTTCCAAGGCAATGGTGACAAAGGAACAATGACCCTGCAGCGCCCCCTCTAGCCGTAGCACGGCTCGACTGCAACTAGGCCAGGTGCAGCATCCCTTGCTTCCCGCGAAGGAAAAAGATACAGCGCATAACCCCCATGGCCACCTCCGCAGTATTTCCGAGCCACACTACCCATAATTTTAGGCAAATCCTTCATCCCCTCCCCCAACTGGGCTGAGTAGGACATCAAAACCGCCTCAGCCAGCCTAGCAATTGACTCGGTCATCACTGCCTCTTTAGCCACTGCTCCCGCGCGCTCAATCAAATCGTAATCCCGTTCAAAACCCACTGAACCTGGTGTATCGTGTTGCTTTCCGGTCCAGAGAAGACTCATGCATCCACTCAGAAACGCCCCATCCCGTTTCAAATCCAGACGCGGTTTTTCTCCACTCTTCCAGACACAAACCCCAGTCTCTCGAATCACCGCAGGATCCTGCCAACCTACGCCCAAATCCAGCTCAGACTGCACCGAATCTTTTCCATTTAACAAGGCCCAAGCTCCGCTCCCCCCCAGCCCCGCCTTCTGCTCATAAGGCCAATCCTGTAAACTCACCTTTGGCGAAATCGCGCAATTCACAATAAAACCGCCCTTTCGAGCATACTTCGGCACATCGAGCCAGCCTCCGCCAAAGTCAACACGCAGAGGTGCTTCCGTCACCCCACTAATCCGATTTACAATAGCCGTCGTCGAAATCGGCTCAAACTTCGGAGGGGTCTTCGGCAGGCAGACATATCGACACCCCAATTCCTGACACAGGGTTTCTTTTAGCTCCCCAAATTGATCATCCTCCGTGACCGCCAAAATATCCGGCTTAAGCTCGCGGAAAATCGGCTCAAAATCCAACCCCTTTCGTTCCCCATTACCAGCGACTACGTGATCTACCATTACCAGTGAACGCAAAAGCTCAGCCTTATGATCATCCGGTAACGAAGGCCTGCGGCCCTTGTGCTTCCAAAGAATATCCTCATTTGCGAACGAAACCGTCAAATGATCCCCCAAAGCCCTAGCCTCCTCAAAAAACTGCAAATGCCCCGCATGTAAAATATCATAACAACCTGAAACAAATACCTTAACCATCGTCTTTAGAAGTCAATCACGCCTCCCTCGCTGGACAAGTCTTTCCCGATTCCCTAAGGTCCGTGAATGAAGTTTTTGATCTTCCTGCTGTTTCCCGTAACCATCCTCGCTGAAAAAAAGCGGCCCAATATCGTCTTTTTCTTCACTGACGACCATGCTCCTCACGCCATAGGCGCTTACAATGGCTGGCTTAAATCAGTAAACCCAACCCCCGAAATCGACAAGCTCGCCGACGACGGCATGCTTTTCGAGAATTCCTTCTGCACTAACTCCATTTGCGGTCCCTCTCGCGCCGTCATTATGAGCGGAAAGCACAGCCATAAAAATGGCTTCATGAACAACGGGAATTCCTTCGACTGGAACCAACAGATTTTCCCAAAAATTCTCCGTGCCGCTGGTTACCATACCGCCCTTTACGGTAAATCTCACCTCAAGGGAAAACCCCAGGGCTTCGACTCCTGGGCCGTCCTTCCAGGTCAGGGCGATTACTACAATCCCGCTATGCTTACCCCAAAAGGCCGTAAGATCATCAATGGCTACTGCACCGACATCGTCACTGACATGGCCATCGACTTCATCAAGGAATCCAAGGAACTGGGTAAGCCTTTCATGCTCATGTGTCAGCACAAGGCCCCACACCGCACCTGGATGCCAGCCCTGCGCCACCTTCATCTCTACGATGACATCGATATTCCAGAGCCCAAAACCCTCTTCGACCAATACGAAGGACGCATCCCAGCCCAGCATCAGGAGATGGAAATCGATCGTCACATGTATCTCGACCATGACCTCTTTACCGATCTCACCCCAGACTTAGATTTCCCCAAACAGCGCCGTCCAAGCGAGGACCGCTCCGCCTACATAAACATGAAACGCATGACCCCGGATCAGCTAAAAACTTGGCGCGCCGCTTACGACCCCAAGGATAAAGCGTTCCGCGAAGCCAAACTCACCGGTCGTGATCTCGTCCGTTGGAAGTTCCAGCGCTATGCTAAAAACTACCTCCGCGCTATCAAGGGCGTTGACGAGAACTTAGCGCGCCTCCGTAAAGCGCTTGAAGATCAGGACCTCGCCGACAACACGGTCTTCGTCTACTCTTCTGATCAAGGATTCTATATTGGCGACCACGGCTGGTACGATAAACGTTGGATGTACGAAGAATCTTTGAAAATGCCTCTTATCATCTCTTGGCCTGGCGTCATTAAACCCGGCTCACGCAATACTGACCTCGTTCAAAACCTAGACTACGCGCAAACCTTCCTCGAGATGGCCGGGGTGGAAACGCCCAGCGACATGCAAGGCGCTTCTCTCGTGCCACTACTCAAAGGCAATAAGCCCGATGACTGGCGCAAATCCATCTACTACCACTACTACGAGTACCCCTCCTACCATCAAGTCCCCCGCCACAATGGTATCCGCACCGAACGCTACAAACTCATCAACTTCTATGAATTCGGAGAATGGGAATTCTACGACCTCAAAACCGACCCTGATGAACTCAAAAACCTTTATGGTAACCCCGAGAAAAAAGAGCTAATCAACGATGTCCGAAAACAACTCCTCAAACTACAAAAGGGCTATGGGGACGACACTGTACTTAAAGAAAAGCCACAAGAGTGGAAGAGTAAAATGCGAAACACCACCAGTGTTAAAACCAAAGCAAACTTCCGCCCACGCGTGAAGTAACCAATCTGGAAAAAAATCAGGTCATTGGTCGCAAAATCAAATCAGCAGTGACTCGTTACCAATATTGAAATTGCAGACCTCCCTTACTGTCAAACTGCGGCAAGTAAGGGAAGGGTTCCACTCGTTATCGTTAACGAAAATCGACCTCCTTAGGATCCTTTTATTTTTGCAATCACCCCTTAAGCTAAATGGTTTTTTGGCTTACTTATTTATCAATCCAGAAGCCGCCATCACCTTAATCCATAGCGGGTAGTGGCTTGGCACTTGCCATCTTTTCTAAAAAAGCCAGTCTCTCGCCCGATAAATCCCGTCATACAAATGAGCGAATTCCAGGTAGTCCCAGCTAACAAACATGATGATTTAGTCGCCGCAGCCTATCAGGCTCGGGGTTACACGGCAGAAGAATCTTCAGTTGCCGCATCCGTTTGCCAAGAAGCCGCTCGCCACGGGATCCGCACACACAATGCCCTCAAAGCTCTCCACCTCGACCACCTTTTTGGCTCCGCCACTGGAGGCTGCGTTCCTGGTGCAGAGATCGAAGTCGTCAATGACCGCTTTAAGGCCTCTGAAGTCTGGAATGCCCACAAGAAATTAGGCCAAGCTGTTGCCGTAGCAGCCATTGATCGCTGCATCGAGATGGCCGATGAATTTGGAGTTGGTCAAGTCGCGATCGACAACGCCTTCCATTACCTTTGGGGCGGCGGATATGTCATGAAAGCTGCCGAAAAAGGTTACATCGCTTACACCAACTGCACCTCTACTCTAGCCGAAGTCGTTCCTTTCTTTGGCAAGCATCCTACTCTTGGCACTAATCCTCACTCGTGGGGGTTCCCAACACAGGATGCGAATGGATTCCCCATCGTCATCGATTGGGCCACCTCGACCGTTGCCATGGGCCGCGTCCAGCAACTCAAACGGGAAGGCAAGCCTCTCCCTCCCGGAGCCGCTGTTGACAAAGATGGCAACGAAACTACCGACCCCAACGAAGTTGTATCCCTCCTGCCATTCGGAGCACACAAAGGTTACGGCATGGCTCTCATTAACGAACTCGTCGGCGGGTTCATTGGCGGTTACCTCCCTACTGAACGGGGGCGAAAAGGCACCAAAACAACTTCCTGTTTCTACTTTCAGGTCATTCACCCAGATGCTTGGTCCAGCGGAGCGTTCGTTCACGGCGATCAATCAGCGAACATGAAAGCAGTCCTCGATGACATCCTAGGTCACGGAAACGAAAAGTGCCTCCTTCCCGGACAAATCGAAGCCGGCTTCCGTGAGCGTACTGACGCGGCCGGCGGACTTCTTTTCACCAATGCCGAACTTACTGAATTTAAGGAATTGGCCGATGAAGTCGGACAACAGGGCTGGGAACTCGAAAACTTCCCCGAAGAATCTGCGTAAAAAACCCACGCCATGCCAAACTACGACTACCAGTGCAAAAAATGCGATCACGTCTTCGAAGTCTTTCAGAGCATGAATGACGAAAAGCTCACTGACTGCCCTCTGGCAGAGTGTGGTGGGCAGGTCAAACGTCTTCTTGGAACTGGCGCAGGCTTCATCTTTAAAGGCTCCGGATTTTACGAAACGGACTACCGGTCAGACTCTTATAAAGCCGGCGAGAAGAAAGCCTCCGAATCCAGCTCATCAAAACCTGACAAAAAGGAGTCAAAGCCTACCAAATCCTCCGACTAAAGTCGATGCTGCGTAAATCCCGTCTCGAGGACGACACGCAAAACAAGTTGGTCATTCTGTCGCTTCTGAAATTCGTCAATTTCATGGTTGGCTCTGCCTCTCCCAACCTCTTCACTGTTCTGTCATGAAGCGCTATTTCATCCTTTTCACTCTTTCTCTCGTCGGGGCGCTTGGCTACGGAATTTTCCTTGGCTTCCAATCGCAGGACCTCTCAGACATTAAGGGCCGCTTGGAAGATGATCGCACGAATAACCCATCCAGCATTCCCAGCCTCATCCAGGACGCTGCCAAGAACCGCATCGACAGTGTCACCATTACCGAGCGCGAGCTCAACACTTGGCTCGCCAACAAACTGAAAGCCCGACAAGAAGGACTCCTTGCAGACCACGTCAAAATAAAAGGTGTCTGGGTCCGCTTTAATGAAGAAGAAGGCGGTCGCGCCGAAATTATAATTGAGCGCGAAATTAAGGGCCACCCTCAGACCGTTTCCAAGTTCATTCGCATTGAACGAAAGAAAAAAGAAGACGGTTCCTTCACCACCTACATCTACGAAGATGGCGGTCGCATTTGGAATCTCCTTGCCGCAGGTGGCCGCTTCGGCCCCGCTCGCGTTCCACAAGGATTCCTCTTCTTTACCCATAATGCCTTTCAGAGCCTGCGAAATTTATTTTCCGATGAACTCACCGCCATGGAGGAAGAAATTACGAAACGTGGGGGGGGACGCATTATCTTCGAGGAAGACCAAATGCGCATCGACTTCCCGAAGAACTAGCTTTGTAATCAGCGATTCAGCCAAATAATCGAAGCCCCACGGTTATTCCTGTCACTCGCATATCTTCCTCCCAGCTCCTCAGCCAAATGGCGCAAAAAAGCCGTTGCTCGCGGACCAATGATGGAGTGACCCGACGTCGAACCATAACCGTGCACAATTTTTAAACCTGCGTGGCGATAATGAATCGCCTGATTCAGCGCCTCCATGATTTTCTCCCGCGCATGCTCCCACGTTTCCCCAGCATGCGCCACATCCACTTCTAACATCCCTTCCCGGATATCGCGCGGTGCAGGACCATCACATTTGGGGCAATGATTCACCCCAAAGTGATCCATGGGAAAACCACATTCTGGACACCCCCGCATCTCCCCTAAATCCGGAAAAATATCTTCCGTTTGTAGAGGGTCCGGCACAACCAAAGTATCAAGATCATTCCACCCACCGCGACCACTAGGGCACCCAGCCCGGACACCATTCCATTCGCCCAATCTGCCACCGATCCACCTAAAACCCGCTCAGCAATATGAGTGAAATCTACCACACTTGAGAGCAAGTAAATCGCAATCGGATTCATTCCAATCCAGACAAACGGCATTGCCCATTTTTTTACCTGAACCACGTCTATCAACAAATAAAAGAAGGCCATTAAGATCAAACTCCAGCCACCTGCCAAAACCACAAAGCTTGAAGTCCACAGGTTCTTAATGACCGGATGATGCTCGCCCCATAGAAGGCCTACCAAAACCAAAATCACCCCAGCTCCGAAAAGAGTTAGAACCTTTTTCCCTCGTGCCAGCCTCTCATTCTTCAAAAGCAGCCCCGCAAAAACTCCCAATAGACAAGTCGCGATTGCCGGCAATGTGGAAAGAATCCCTTCTGGATCATGCGTCCCATTCCATTTAAAAAACGGCAGATATTTCGAGTCAAACCAGTTGGTTATATTCCGCCCCTCTTCGAAACTCACCGCCCCTTGGCCGGGCACCGCTACAAAAGACAGGAGCGCCCAATACCCGCCAAGTAAAACCAGAAATGCCGCGACCAACCCGCGCACTGGTAAATAGATAAACAGCAAACCCGTCACCAAATAGCAAATTCCTATCCGTTGAAGGACACCCAACAACCTCACCCCTTGGTTCGTTTCAGCATCATATAATCCATCAGAGATTCCCCCGTAATAAATAATCCCGACCAACCAAAGCAAAAGCCCCCGCCAAATCACCCGCCGAACCGCGTCACGCCGACTGCCCGACGCTTGTAATTTTCCTAATGAAAACGCTACCGAAGCTCCAACAATGAAAACGAAGGAAGGGAAAATCAGATCATAAAAACGAAACCCCTCCCAGCTCACGTGTTTTAGCTGAATCATTACGGTATTTAGAACTTCTGATTGCACCCCGTCTAACTTCGCCAGCGCATGAGCGAGCGCCTCGCCACCCACAATCCAAAACATCACAAACCCCCGAAAAGCATCCAACGACATTAATCGCCCATTGGAAATTGGGATAAGACTAGGAGAAGTTTCATCAGCCATCCCTCTAACTAGTAAATCCAAACTAATTTGACAATCTCCCAAATCCCGATCCACCCTTCCCAACACGCCTGAGCTGCTCTGCATCAGATTTAACCTGTCCCAAGCATTCAAGATGTAGCGCTCAATGCTCTAGCATTCGACGTTTTCTTGCTCAAAGTATCTTCTCTACTCTAAAGACTTCCAACTTCCTTCAAAATGTGGTCCTAAAGCCCCCGTCATGACTTCGGCAGAGATTCGCAATAGCTTCCTCGACTTCTTTAAGGAGAAACAGCACACCACTGTCCCCTCCGCCTCTATTCTGCCACAGTCGCCAGGACTCCTTTTTACAAATGCGGGAATGAATCAGTTTGTTCCATACTTCCTTGGCACTGAGAAAGCTCCCTACGATCCTCCACGCGCCGCCGATACCCAGAAATGCATCCGCGCCGGCGGGAAACACAACGACCTTGAGGATGTCGGCTACGACACCTATCACCATACCTTTTTTGAAATGCTGGGGAACTGGTCCTTCGGCAACTACTTCAAAAAAGAAGCGATCGCATGGGCTTGGGAACTTATCGTCGAACGCTGGGGACTTCCGGCTAACCGACTTTACGCGACCGTCTACGCTCCCAGCGAAGGTGATCCCTCGGAATTCGATCATGAAGCCTACCAGATCTGGAGAGGTTTCTTCGAAAAAGCCGGACTCGATCCAAAGATCCATATCGTCAATGGCAACGTCGAAGACAACTTTTGGAAAATGGGAGATACCGGACCGTGTGGCCCCTGTTCGGAACTCCATGTCGACATGACACCAAATGGCGACACCGGCGGAAAGCTCGTGAATATGGATTCTGATCTCTGCATCGAAATCTGGAACCTCGTCTTCATTCAATACAACGCTGAAGAAGATGGCACTTACCGCGACCTCCCCTCAAAACACGTCGACACTGGGATGGGCTTCGAACGTGTCTGTTCACTCATTCAAAATACCAAGAACTTCACTGACTTTTCCGAAAAACCCACAAACTACGCCACCGATGTCTTTCAGCCAATCTTTCGTATACTCGAAAAACTCAGTGGCAAAAAATACGTCGATGTCTACCCCGGTGAGAAATCCGATGCCCTCGAAGAAGCCATCGCCTTTAGAGTGATCGCTGATCACATCCGCACCCTCAGCTTCTCGATCGCCGACAGTATAATCCCTGGCAACACCGGGCGGAACTACGTCCTTCGCCGCATCTTACGCCGCGCTGTCAAATACGGCCGCACCCTCGGCTTCAATGGCAACGAACCTTTCCTCCCTAGACTCGTCGATACACTCGTTGAGGAATTCAGCCACGTCTTCCCCGAAATCAAAACCCGCGCTGAAGTGATTAAAGAAACTCTCACCCTTGAAGAAGAGTCTTTCAATAAAACCCTCGACCGGGGAATGGAAAAGTTCGAGAAGGCCGCTAGTGAAAACGTCTTCCCTCCGGAGGATGCCTTCCAACTCTACGACACCTATGGTTTCCCACTCGATCTTACCGCTCTTCTTTGTCGTGAGCGGGGCATCTCTCTCGATGAAAAAGCGGTCGAAGTCCACATGGAACAAGCCCGCGAACTCTCCCGAGCTTCGCAAAAGAAGACAGTAGTCCGTGCGGCTGAGATTTCTACCGATGTTGTCACCGAATTCCTTGGATTCGAAGAAGACTCCTGCGAGGCAATCGTTCTCGAAATTTACGGCGATCTCGTCATCACCGACAAAACTGTCTTCTTTACCGAAATGGGCGGACAAGAAGGTGACACCGGAACACTTAATGATTCCACCATCACCGGCACCCAAAAGATCGGCTCCGCGATCGCTCACCAAATCGAAGGCAATATTCCTGCAGTTGGTGACACCGTAGATCTCACAATCCATCGCGAGCGCCGCGCTCCTATCGAGGCTCACCACACCGCCACCCACCTCCTACATTGGGCTATACACGAAGTCATCTCACCCGACGCTTCCCAACAAGGATCCAGCGTTTCGCCAGACCGCTTGACCTTTGATTTTAACTCAAAAGCGGTCACTCCAGAACAAATCGAAGCCATTGAGGAAAAGGTTAATTTTGCAATCAAAGCTGACGATACGGTCTCGTGGGTTGAAGTCCCACACCCAGAGGTGAAAGGCCGCGAAGACATCATGCAGTTTTTCGGTGATAAATATGGTGAGCTTGTACGAGTTGTCCAAATAGGAGGGGGCGACAAAACTCTCGACGGTTACTCGATGGAACTCTGCGGCGGAACCCATGTCAGTAAAACTTCTGACATCGGCATCTTTAAAATAAAATCTGAAGGATCTACTGGAGCCGGGATTCGCCGCATCGAAGCAGTCTGCGGCCCCGCTGCCGAAGCCTTTCTCGGCGAAAAACAAGAGATGGAATCCGCAGAAAAATCCGAAGCCCTTGCGAAACTTGCCAAGGCAAACGAGGGCCTTCGCAAACTTGATTTTCCCACTCTTTTAGTTCCCGATAATGCCCGAGCCTTCGAAGTGAAAAATCAGGCAATCGAAGCAGAAAAGGCCCTTAAAAAGGCCCAAGCTGCTGGAGCAGCCCGCATAGCCGACTCGCTTATTACCGAACAAAATATTACCGGAAATATC
>MDTB01178052.1_pt1 | contig 14873 bp, 16 predicted proteins | sample 811161 | NCBI WGS metagenome assembly MDTB01 (sample SAMN05326650, study PRJNA326480) | marine metagenome | isolation source: seawater | place: Mediterranean Sea | collected 2009
AATAAATGAACCCAAATTTAAATCTACAAAAAAATTATTATCTCTAAAAAGCACACACCATCATTCATTTAATCTATTAGAAAAATTTATAAACATACAAAAACAAATAACAGAATCTCTTCTTATTATTATTACAAAAATTGGATTATTCACAGTATTAGACAATAAAAGACAAAAAGAAGTTTTTATAGATCTATTCTCATCAATTCAAGACTTTGAATGGGTTTATGTAAACAAATTATTAACCCAAGAAATAAATGCTATTCCATTATCTACTTTTTTTACTTCTTTTTTACAAAAATATAATATCTCATCAATTGAATTTACAAAATTAGCTTTCAAAAATTATGCCACAAAAATAAAAAATATAGATTTAAATCTTAAAACCTCTACACCTGCACTCATTGATACAATTTATAAAGCAAACAAATCAAGTTATCAAACCCAAAAAACCAAAACAAGTTTAGTAATTGATCTCCTTGAGCACCTATCAGAAACAATTCAAATATCAAAACAATAGCACCTTATTTTTTTTAAAATTAATAATGAATTTTAAAAGTTTAATCCAAATAAATCTTTCCGCAAAATAATAAAAATGATAAAATCTATATCCGCTAGCGGGATTAGCTCAGTTGGTAGAGCGTCTGCTTGCCAAGCAGAAGGTCGCCAGTTCGAACCTGGTATCCCGCTCCATAAACTTTAAAAAAACTGAAATTTTTTTTCATTTAAATACGATAATAATATAAAAGAGATATAAATAAAGACATACGTCTTATAAAAATTAGTATTTTTAATAAAAAATAGAAGATACTAAATATTTTTTTTGATTTTTATAAGTTTAATATATATTATTAAGAAGGTTAAAATGAAAATAAATAAATCTCAGGTTTTAAATAAAACATTTTCAACAATGCACATAACATGGCAATGGCCTGCACCACAATTTATGAATATATTCATTTCATTAAATTTGTAGATCATTTAAATTATTATTTATGTGAAAATAATTTATTACTACAATCTACAATAACTCTTTTAAAAAATTTCACATAAAAAATATAAAGGATAATGAAATGAGAAAAGAAAAAAGTTTAATAGAAATCAGTAAAGATCAAGCAGTAAACAAGAAAGCATTCCTTACAATGGAAGAAGTAAACTGGCTTTCAATTCAAAATGAAAAATTAGATTCCAATAGATTAATATTGTTTAGTATTGCCAAAGAAACAATATCATTACTTCCAAATTTATCATTAGAAAATATTGTAACCTTTTTACTATCAGACAAAACACTACTAAGCACTAAAGATGATTCAGGAATGTATTTAATCCATTGGGCTGCTTATACGAATAATATCAAATTAATGACCCTATTACTTTCTCACAACGTTAATATTAACGTAAGAAATGTTAAAGGACTAACACCATTACATTTTGCAGCTCAACTAAATTATAGTGAATTGACTAACTATTTATTAAAAAACAAAGCAAATCCAACGTTAATAGATGCCAATGGCTACACTCCAGCAGACTATGCAAATTACTACAAACATAGCAAATTGCATACCTTTTTAACGGTGATAGATTATATAGAAAAAAAACAAGATATTATAGAATTAAAAGATTCATATAATATAACCCATTTTTATAATCAAAATAAGCAATCGATCAATGAAGTAATAAATTCAAGATCAAAATATCTATAAAATATTTTATAAATACTAATTGTAATTCAATTAGTATTTATAAATAAAAATTTAAATATAAATATAACAAATTAAATAAGTATATTTTGATTTAAAAAATATTGTTAAAATAAGAAATAACTACACCTATGAAAAAAAATATATTTAAGTTATTTCTTTTATTTTGTTGTTTAATAATAATATCGTGCACACTAACATCAAGAGTTGCTCAACCCCTTACATTTACCAAACAAACAAAAGTATTCGATATAAAAATTTATGCAACGGATAAAGTAGACGACTCAAAAATATTACATACAGCAAATGTACTTGCAAAATATTTAGACAATAATGAAGATGGTGAAGTTGATGATAAAAAAATACATCAAAAGCTTAAAGACCGTAAACCATTTCTTGTTCTTTATGAAAATGAAGATGAAGAATCAGAAGGTGGTCTAATTTGGAGTTTTTCACAGAACTTATTCAATATAGAAATTTTTCCAGAGGGTTCAAGTCCTGGGTATTTTGATGCAACATTGGAAGAAGTCTTACATTTAATTACCGATCATGGGTACGCTCAAGCATATCCTGAAATCTTTGCTGTTAAAAAAGGAAGCCAAGTTGCAATTGCTATGGATTCTGCTAGAGGGGGCTATTTTGAAAATGTCCCTGAAAATTATCCTAGTAATAGCTGGTACACCTATAACGACACCACATGTAATTATTCATGTATGGTAACAGAGTATTTCTATTGGGCATTAACAACGAAATTAGGAGCTCAAGAATACCCTGGACGCTATGATGAAATAAAAGATGAATGGAATATAACTTCATCTGCAAATTTACAAACAAAAGATTCAACAATTTTTAATTTATTAACAACTTACCAAACCAATCAAATTTTACCTTCAACCTTACCAGATGGTAGCTATAGTCCAAAAACATTTACTATTTCGGAGTTTCAATGAAAAAAAATATATTAACCTTCTTCATAGTACTACTATTTATTTCACCTATAAACGCAATCTCGCTAAACCCAGAAACAATAAAAAAAATTAACTCAAACTATCAAAATAAAAAAAATTTTAAATCATATACATATATTGGGCTTGGTGGAGCTAGTCTAACTGTAAGTGCTATATCAAATCCAGCGTTTTTAGGGATTGCAATTCCATTATTAGGTTATGGAACATATCTAAAGTTTCTTGATCCATCTCCATATTTACTAGAAAAAAATATCTTAAATAATGAAACAGCAATTTCATTATATACTTACAGCAAATTTAATCGATACAAAAACTCTACTATTTTGTTAGGACTATCAATGTATACCTATATGATGATGAATAATGATATTTTTGAGACCGAACTTTCCGAAAGTCTTTCAAATTCATTGCCATTATTATCAACTATTCCTCTATCATTAAGTATTATAAATTTTAAACGAAAAACATATATTGAAAAAATCTTAGCACCCTATAACTCAAAGTCTGTATCTTCATTAAATTCTCTAAAAATAGTAAGCAAAGTTTCTTGTAGTTACAGAAAAAAATCAAGTATTAGAAATATTGCTTTCGGAATAATAGGGTCATCTATTGCATTAAGTACCAATCACACCAACCTCCTAATTATAAGTAGCCCTCTTTTTTCAGTTGGATTATACGATTATTTTTTTGCTAATTCATTAGTAAAATCATATAAGACAATTACTGAACTAACAGAACAAGACCAAGAAAAAAAAGCATCTTTAATACTAAAAAGTTTTTCTAAAAAGACTAAATCCAAACGTATAATTACAGCTTTAGGATTTGCGGGTGCAAGTTACTTTTTTGCAAATCAAAGACATGATGAGTATTTAATACAACATGAACTACAAGCATTAAGCTTTATTACAGGATCATTAGCTATATTTAATTTTTCGTATTCTTGGCCTTTGGAAACAATTACAAAATCTTTTTCAGATTCTAATTAAAATTAACACAATGATTCATTTTTAAAAAAGGTTATTTAAATTTTTTATTTTTAATAATCCAGTAATTTCGATACTCATCAACATGAGTAGTTTTTTCAAATTTCGTATCTTCTGTTTTATATGGAGGTTCCACAGTATATTTCTTTTTTCCAAGCGTTCTTTCTGTAGATTTTAATGAGCAATTATCAGTTGATGTCTTTTTAATTTTTCGAGAAGAATTGACTTCATAATTAGATTTATTATTGAGACCAAATATTGTCATATGAATTCTTAATTACTTTTTTTATTATAAACTACAAAAAAAAAAACTCAATAAATATTAACATATTTAAAAAAACACTACTTATTTACCTTTACAGCAAATTGTACTAGAAGTAAAATTAAAAGCTATAACTAAATAGAACCAGATTTAAATCTAATTAAATACAAAGGTGAACCATGAAAATACTTAAATCAAAACGAACAAAAAATACATATAATTTAGAAATAGAGGCATCTCTTGAAACAATTGAACAAGCACTAACCAAAATTTTTAAACAATATGTAAAATCAGCAAAAATTCCTGGATTTAGACAAGGAAAAGCTCCTCGAAATATTTTTGAAAAACATTACGGTAAAGATGTATTACTTAAAGATGGATTAACAGAAGCAGTAAATATTGCGTATTTAAAAGCCTTAGAAGAATTAGATTTAGACGTAATAGATTATCCAAAAAATTTAAAAATAGATGAATATAAAGAAAATCAACCGTTATCATTTACTTGTGAAGTTGATGTGAGACCAGAAATTAAAGTATCTAAATACAAAAATATAAAAGTTGAAAAAGAGTCAACTGAAATTTCAGAAGAATTAATAAACGCCCAATTAAAACAAATCCAAAATTCTGCCACCGAATATGAAATAGTTGATAGGACTGTAGAAAAAGAAGATTTACTTAAAGTGAATGTTAAAGCAACAATTGAAGGAGAAGCATTTTCAAAATGGACAAAAGAAAATGTTGGAGTGGGCGTAGGTTCAAGTATATTTTCAGAAAAGTTTGATGAAAACTTAATTAATAAGAAAAAAGATGAACCCCTTTCTTTTAATGTTGACTATTCAAGCGATTATTATCTTAAAGAAGTATCAGGAAAAACTGTTGACTTTGAAGTAGTAATAACTGAAATAAAAGGCAAAATAGAACCCGAGTTAACTGATGAATTAGTACAAAAGTCATCTCAATTTAAAACTATAGATGAATTAAAAAACAATATTCGCACATCACTAGAAGAACAACGGATAAAAGAAGTTGATGAAAAATTACGAAAAGATATTATTGAAAAAATTACTGAGAAAAATCCTGTAGATGTTCCAGAAGCAATGATAAATAATGAAATCGAAAAAGACAAACAATATTATAACAATTCTTTAAAACAATCTGGATCTAATCTAGATATGTATTTAAAAATGATTAAACAAACAGAAGAAGAGTTCACAAACCAATTAAAAGAAAACGCCAAAATAAGATTAACACAAGAGTTAATTTTAGATGGAATTAGTAGAGAAGAAAACGTTAAGGCATCAAGTGAAGATGTAAATAATGAAATTAAAAAATTGAAACCAGAAGCAGATACTCAAGAAAAAATTGATAAAGAAATGAAAAAATTAAATGTAAGTGGCTTAAAACAAATGATAGTTCAAAGAAAAACCTTTGAATTCTTAATTGAACATGCCAAAATTACTACTAAGAAATCATAAAATTTTATATTTCATTAAGGAGGAAACACTATGCCATTAGTCCCTATGGTAATTGAACAAACTGGAAGAGGAGAGCGATCATTTGATATTTATTCTAGATTATTAAAAGAACGTATTATTTTTTTGCACGAAGCAATCGATGATACAGTTGCAAATTTAGTAATTTCACAACTATTATTTTTAGAAGCTGAAGATTCAGAAAGAGATGCGTATTTGTATATCAATTCCCCAGGAGGGGTTGTAACTGCTGGAATGGCAATTTATGACACAATGCAATTCATTAAAACTAAAGTATCTACAATTTGCATGGGTCAAGCAGCCTCTATGGGTGCATTTTTACTTGCAGCTGGTGAACCTGGTAGACGATATGCATTACCAAATTCTCGAATTATGATTCACCAACCATTGGGAGGAGCTCAAGGACAAGCAGCAGATATAGAAATCCAAGCAAAAGAAATTTTAAGAATAAAAAAACTTCTTAATGAAATTCTATCTAATCGAACAGGTCAATCAATTAAAAAAATTGAGAAAGACACAGATAGAGATTTTTTCATGTCATCAGAAGAAGCAAAAGCCTATGGACTAATTGACGAAGTAATTACTAAACCAATTAACTAATTTATGGCATCTACAGATTTACTTGTTTGTTCATTTTGTGGTAAACCACAGAATATTGTAGAAAAAATAATTGTAGGGCCCTCATTAAATATTTGTAATGAGTGTGTAGAGTCTTGCCATGCAATTTTACATCCAAACGGATCTACAACAAAACCACAAGTAAATCAAACAAAAACACTTAAAAAAATTGAATCAAAAAAAAACGTAACCCCAAAAATTTCTCAAGAATCTATTCCTAAACCCAAAAAAATATACGCTTTTTTAAATGATTATATTATTGGTCAAGATAAAGCAAAACAAGTAATTTCAGTTGCTGTTTACAATCACTACAAACGATTATTTTTTAAAAGTGATATAGCCTATAAAGATGTTGAATTACAAAAAAGCAATGTATTACTAATAGGATCAACAGGAACTGGAAAAACATTATTTGCCCAAACAATAGCTCGTCTTCTCGATGTACCATTTACAATTGCAGATGCAACAACATTAACCGAATCAGGCTATGTAGGTGAAGATGTAGAGTCTTGTTTATATAGATTATTACAAATGTCAGATTTTGATACGGAAAAGGCTGAACAAGGTATCATCTATATAGATGAAATAGATAAAATTACACGTAAATCTGAAAATCCATCTATAACAAGAGATGTATCAGGAGAAGGAGTACAACAAGCTTTGCTAAAAATGCTTGAGGGTACTATTGTTAACGTTCCTGCCAAAGGTGGTCGAAAACACCCACAACAAGAATTTATTCCAGTAAATACATCAAACATTTTATTTATATGCGGAGGAGCTTTTCATGGCTTAGAACCCATAATCGAAGCCCGCCTTAATGCTAGAAATATAGGTTTCTTAAGTGGTTCAGAAAAAGGAAGTATTGATGATCACAGCATCTTCAAACATGTTCAGCAAGAAGATTTACTAAAGTTTGGAATAATACCAGAACTTATTGGTAGACTTCCAATTTTAAGTGCTTTAGAAGATTTAAACCAAGAAGCATTAGTAAAAATTCTTACTGAACCTAAAAATGCACTTACTAAACAATATAAAAAATTGTTAAATATGGATAAAGCAATGATTGAATTTGATAAAAAAGCATTGGAACTCATTGCAACTATTGCCCAAAAACGTAAAGTAGGCGCCCGAGCACTACGAAGCATATTTGAAGATTTAATGTTAGATATTATGTTTGATGCCCCAACTGGTAAACAAAAAAGTTTAAAAATAACATCTAAAGAGGTAAATTCTTATATTAAATCTGCCTTATCTAAAGATTTACAAAATCAATTAAAAGAAGAAACAAAAAAGAAAACTAAAAATAAATAAAGACAATCATTATTTTATTTTTCTAAAAATTGCACGAGCATAAAAGCCTTCTTCTTCAAGTGTATCTTGATATAGAACTTCTAAATTATCACGATGAGTTTCTAAGAATTCATCTGTAGCTAAGCGTGACCCTTTATAAGAAAAATAATCATCAACAATCATAATACCCCCAACTTCTAATTTAGGATATAAAACATCTAGTTCTTTTTTTGTAGACTCATAAAAATCTGTATCCAGTCTTAAAAAAGCAATCTTATCTGGAACATTATCATGCAAAGTTTTAACGACATCTCCTTTTACATAATGTACTTTCTTATCAGGATATTTGGTAATTTGCATATTTTTTTTAACAATATCAATATCACAATACACCCATTTTTGTTCATTATGATGATTATCATAATCAAATTTTAATTCCCCAGCCATAATTTTTTTATAATTATTAATTCTAAATTCACCATCTTTTTCAGATGGGGCTGTCATTCCCTCAAAGGTATCATACAAATATAAATCTCTATCAGAGTCAAATATTAACTGAGAAATTGCCATTATCATCATACACCCTCCCTTAAAGACACCACATTCAACTATACTTCCTTCAATTTTAGCTTTATTTATTTCAAATATTAAATCAACGAGGCGGTATAAATGAGGTTTATAAACAATAGTATATGGCCTACACGTATCAACTATATATGACTTCATTTCTTCATGAGATAAAACATTGTCCATTTAATATAATATAGAACATAATAAATAAATTTCAAAACCTCAAAATTATAAAAAAACAAATTAACCTATTTGAAGTTAAAAAAATCTAAATTAAACTAGCAATATGAATAGTATAAATATAATAGAATATTTCATTTTAATTAAAGGTAATGTACAAGGTGTATTTTTCCGAAAATATGCTCAAGATAAAGCAAAAAAATTAAATATTACAGGATGGGTAAAAAACCTTGAAACATCAGATGTTGAAATGTGTATTCAAGGAACCCAAAATCAATGCGAAGCAATGATCAAATGGTGTCATAAAGGTTCACCATATTCCCATGTATCTAGAGTGCTACCCAAAAAAAGGACTATCAAAAATCATTATAAAGAGTATAAAATTATATAATGAACCTTAAAGAGTTTCTTATTAATTCACATTTTGATGCTATTTTATTTGATGCATCAGGTGTTATTTATTCAAATCAAGGTATTGTACTAGGCGCATCAGAGACAATTCAGTTTTCACAAAATCAAGCATCTACTTACCTTGTTACAAATAACTCTTATTCATACCCTTCATATATTAACGATCATTTAAGAACTCAAGCAAATATAAATATTCCAGAAACTCATATTATTTCATCTGGACATGGACTAGCTACAGATCCAAAAATTTTAGAAATTATAACAAATAAAAATATTTATTTCCTTGGAAGAGATTTTTCAAAACAATATATTTTAGATGCACCTATCAAATCAATAAGTCCATCTGCAAATAATGCAGATGTAATAATATTAGCCAATTTCACACCAGGAACAAATGATTCTCAAATAGATCAAATTATTTATGCAGCAAATCAAAACCCATCTACTCCTATTATATGCTGTAATCCAGATATAAAAATTCGATCTGGAGAATCTCTATTACACGTAATGGGTTATTACGCACAAGAAATTCAAAAAAGAATACCTCAAAAAATATATTGGTATGGAAAACCTTATAAAAATTTTTCTAATTATGTTGAAGTTGTCTTAAAAAAACATAATATTACACCTTCAAAAAAAGTAATATTTTTTGATGATAATATTAAAAATGTCGTTAATATGCAAAATGATATTGGGATAGCAGGATGCTGGGTAAAACAAACAGGTATTTTTTATGAAGATGACACACATTCGCTTATCGAAAAATATGGGCTTCCTTCATGTATTATTGATAGTATTCATTTAGATAATAATATTATCATAAACAAAACCAATTAAATCACCATAATTATATTTTTTTGAAATTTTTTTTGAAAAAATCACGATAATACTAAAAAGGAATCTTCATGGGATTCATTTTAAATTTTATTTAAAAAGTTAAGTAACACTAATGAATACTACCTTATCAACCTTGAAGAAGAAGTTATTGGTAAGATAGACTAATAGTATGAACATTAATTTTAAAACAGGCCATCCACATATAGATGAACATCATGAACATCTTGTTGAACTTGTTACACAACTTGATTCTGTAATAAAGACAAACAAAAGGAAAAACCTTGAACCTATTATTACATTTTTAGAAGACTATTCTGAAGATCATTTCAAAGAAGAAGAAGATATTATGCAGCAATCAAATTATATTGGCTACTCACTTCATAAAGCTGAACATAAAAAATTTAAATATTTAATAAAAGATTTGAGGCTTCTTTATAAAAACAATAAGCCAACAGCTCACTTAATTTTTTTCATAAGAAAAATTATCGATCAACTTCTAATGCATATTCGTACAGTTGATATATCAATAAAAAATTTACAAGGAGACTAAACATGCAATCAAATCCTCATGAAATTTTTGAAGACTACTTAAAAAGCACTGAAGGTAGATATACAAAAACAAAACGATTAATAACGAATGAAATTTTTTCTCTCAACGACCATTTTGAAATAGAAAATTTCATTGATCATTTAAGAGTAAAAACAAAACTTATTTCAAGAGCCACAATTTATAGAACAGTAAAACAATTACTAGAAGCACAATTACTTCAAAAAATAGCCACAAAAGATGGAAAAGTTTTTTATGAACAATCACTTCCTCAAAAAGAGCATGCTCATGTAATTTGTAATAATTGCGGGAAAATTATAGAAATGCATGAACCAAAGTTGCATCAACTAATTGGAAATTATTGTAAAAAAATTAAATTCTCAATTGATTATCAATCCATACATATTTATGGAGAATGTAAGAACAAAAAAAACTGTATATACCAATAAAAATATTTTTTTATTTAACTTTCTTTAAAGAAAAAAATTTAGAAAATATAAAATAAATTATAAATGCTATCATTATACCAGGTAACGACTCATTTATTGCACCAGATAAATTCAAATAAAAATTCCAAAAAATAATTACAATAAATGGGCCTACTATCATACTCAATAATTTACGTTCATTTAATTTGGCACCTACACAGCGTAATAAAACCAAAGGACCTAACACCGCAGCAAAAACTGACCATCCAATAATAACTAATTGATAAACACTTTGAGAACCTAATAAAGCAATCATTACAGCAATAAACATGACCACAACCGTAATTAATTTAATTGCAAAATAGTTATCTTTCAAGCTAGGAAACAAATCCTGAGTAATAGTAGATGAACATGCAATAATCTGAGAATCAGCAGTAGAAATAGTCGCCGAAAAAATACCTGCTAAAATTCCACCAACAAATAAACTAGGTAACACTTGCTCAGCAAGAATAGGTAATGCAAGTTCTGTATCCCCGGATAAAAGTTCTGGCAAAAGAACTCGTGCTGATAATCCAACAAAAATAGACCCTAAAGAAAACACTAAATACCAGATTAAATAAATATAAGAAGCTTTTTTTATCTTATCTTCAGATTGAATAGCCATAGGTCGTGCAATGATATGAGGTTGTCCAATAACACCAAGTCCAAATGCAATCCAAGCTAAAAAATATAATGGAAAACCAAAGTCATTATGTTGAGGTATTAATTCAGTAAGCACAGGATCAATATTATGTAGAGCAAAAAAAAGAGAAGAAAATCCCCCAATTTTTGCTAAAGCAACACTACATAAGCCAAGCATAGACAAAAACATAATAATACTCTGAACTACATCTGTCCAAATTGAAGCACGAATACCCCCAGAAAATGAATATAAAACAACAATAATTGCACCGACAACAATCCCTAAAGTATTATGCCACTCTAACATTATCCAAAGTGCTTTGCTCCCAGCAGTTAATTGAGCAGCAGCATAAACAGATAAGAATACCAAAACTATAATAGAAATTAGTTTTCTAACAAATGACTTTGTTTCCGAATGAGTAATAAAGCCCGCAATCGTAATTGCATTTACAGTTGCACTTATATTTCTTAATTTAGGATAGACTACTACCCAAGCAAAAATATCACCAATTAACCAAGCAATAATAAGCCAAATAGCAGATATGCCAGCAACATAAGTAAATCCAATCATACCAATAAACATAAATCCACTATGACAAGTAGACACAGCAGAAAGAGCAGTAGCAATAGGACCAACACTTCTACTTGCTAAAATATAATCAGTATTATTTTTTCTATTTTGTTTCGATGCACTAATTCCTACGAGAGTCATTAATACTAAAAAAACACAGAAACTAACAAGGATCACAATTGTATTCCATATTAATAGTGTAATTTATAATAATAAAAAAATCATATTATTAATAAAAATAAAATAAATAGACAATTATTTTTTTTTTATTATTATTTATTATTTTATTAAATATAAAATTCTACATTAATACAAATATTATGATAAAATATAAAATTAAATCTAAAAATAAAATAAATATAAATAGTAATATATGTATACATTTAAAAAAAATAAGTAGTTTAAATTTTATTAAAACACCAAATAAAATCCTTTTAACAAAAATTAAATCATTTATTAATGAAAAAAAAGATATTAATTTTTTAGATGAAAATGGAAAAGCTTTAATTCACTATGCAATTGAATATGGAAATAGTGAAGCTATAAAGCTATTACTAGATAATAACTGTAATGTGAACATTAAAGATTCAATATATCAACGTAATTTATATCATTTTTGTGCAAGATATAATCAAGTAAGAGTTATAAAGTTACTTCCAATCAACACTTTAAATATTAATGCATGTGATATAAACGGGACTTCTCCTCTTCATATTGCAAGTATTTATGAACATACAGAAATAATCAACGAACTAATAAAATGTAAAGCAGATATAGAAATAACGACTAAAACTAAATCAACCCCTCTTCATATTGCAAGTTTAATTAATAAAACAAAATCAATAAAAACATTACTTAAGTTAGGTGCAAATATAACTAGTATTGATGAGGCTGGGTTAACACCTCTTCATTATGCATCCAGAAATGGACATATACAATCATGTAAAATATTATTAAATAATAACGCACCCATTGAATATAAAGACCATTCAGGAGCAACACCTTTATTTTTTTCCATTAAAAAAGGACATATTGAAACAGCTAAAGAATTAATACAATTAAATGCAGACATTCACGAAACCGATCATACCAACAGGTCACTCCTACATATTGCTGCAAAATATGGACAAAACAATGTAATCAAGTTCCTTCTGTCAAATAAATTAAATATAAATCAAGAAGATAAATACAAATCTACTCCGTTACATCTCGCAATAGAAAATGGCGACCTTACAACAGTACAGGTGCTCCTAACTAATAAAGCAGGTATATATACAGAAAATAAAAAAGGCTTAACACCTACTCTAATGACAATTAAATCAAAAAATTTAAAATTATTAGATCTATTAAATCAATTTAATATTGATTTCAGTAAATCAAATAAAATAGGAGAAACACCCTTTAATTTAGCGATAAAACTAGGATTTTGCGAAGGTATAAAAACACTTCATAATCTTGGTATAAAATTAAATGAAAATACTAACACGTTACCTCCCTTGCTAATTGCCGTCTTATCAAATCAGTTAAATGCTCTCAAGACATTAATAGATCTTAATTATGATATAGCATCAACTTTTTCAATTGGAACTCAAGAAAAAAAATGTGGTGGCTTTAACTTAATACATTACGCAGCAGAAAATGGTAATATTGAAATCATAAACTTACTTGTAAATAAAGGTCTCAATATAAACTATCAATCTCATTCAAAAACTACACCTTTACATCTTGTAGCATATAAATTAATCAAATCATCAAAAAATCTGCATGAAACATATCTAGAGGTTATAAAAAATATGATAGACCTTGGAAGTGATATGAATATCAAAGATATAAATAATAAAAGCCCAAATGATATCCTTCAAAATTATTTTGCTAGTAAACACACTCAAAGTATTCCAAATACAACATGTGAAATATGCTAGTCTAAAAAATATTTAAAAAAACAAAGTTTAAACATATTTCATATCTTTTTTTAAATTTTATGATATTATTCAATAAAATATCATGAAATTTAAACTAATTTCAAAAACAAATCAATCTCTATATAAAAAAATTCAAAATTATACTCCATTTTGTAATGACAAAGATACCGAAATAAATCAACTCGACCAAAACATAATATTCAATAAACAAAATAAGTACAAAATATTATTTAATCAAAAAGTTGATCCTATTAAAGATTCACAACAGTCATCTAATGAAACCCAACATACCTATTTAGAAACGTATAAAGAAAAAAAAAATAGCTCAACAAATGATACTAATGAGCACCATTTAAGTTCAATGTTTAATCCGATAAGTCAAGGTTTAAAACAAAATTCTACAGAAAATCTATCAATCCCAAATAGTGAAAGTTCTAATAGTATTCAATCAATTTCATCAAATTCATCTCAAGAAAATCTACATACCTATCTAAATAGATATGAAAGGCAATCGCCAATAGATCTTCCTACAGAAAATAATTTAAAAGTAAGAAAAAACTTTGATAAAATTAGAAAAAATTTAATTCGTCTGATAAAAGAAAAAAATCTTATTGAATTAGAACAAGATTTACAAGATGGAAAAACAGCTTTTGATCGCGCCCCATTCTTAAAAGACTATATTAAAGAATTAAAAACTAAGTTCTAAATTGAACACTATATATTTTATAAACTAATTAGCAGACAAGAATTCTAAGAATAAATGGTCAACTTTATATTATACGTCAATTTATTTTTTCTTAGAATAAGTGTAATTCATATTTTAAAATTAATTCCAATTAATTACACGGTGGAGTATAAACTGGTACTTTCATAGCAAAAAATTTATTATTTGATATTTTTAAAGAATACTCAATTAATTTAATCATAACATAATGACTTTCATTACTTTTTGGAGATCTAATCTCTCCAATAACTTTAGCTCCATTTTTCAATTTAAATGTCTGAATTAATGATCCAGTGATATAAATATCATCAGATGACACACACTCAGATACTCTTAAAAATCCATTCCCAGACGGAAGTATATCAAGTATTCCTGAACCAATATAAGTATTTGTAGAACATTGGTTACTACTATACAAATTGTTTAGCCTACCAAGATTTAAAATACGTTTACTAGAATTCATATTAGAAGTTAAATCTCTAGTAATTGTATGTTGTGAGATATTATGTCGAGTTTGTCCATTAAAAAATGAATTATAGGTAAATGTTCTTAATAAAGAAAAACGTTTCTTTTGTTTATCAATTTTTTCTTTTAAATCATCTTTATTAAATAAATTATTAGATCCAATGTAACGGGTAGGTATTTGCATTATAGATTCCTTTTGTATAAAGAAATCAACTTACTTTAA
>MDTB01052718.1_pt1 | contig 14872 bp, 11 predicted proteins | sample 811161 | NCBI WGS metagenome assembly MDTB01 (sample SAMN05326650, study PRJNA326480) | marine metagenome | isolation source: seawater | place: Mediterranean Sea | collected 2009
GATTTGTATTCCTATGGGAAAAGTAGGAGATTCCGATGCAGAATGGATGGCTTGCCATGAGAGGACACATCGCAACGACGGTCATATTCCGACGCCGACCGGCTGAACTGCTAATTGCCCCACCTGCACCGACAATCACGGGATATGTGTGCCTGATTTTGGGGTGTGCATCTGCGATGTTGGGTATGCGGGTAATTGCTGCGAAAAAGGTCGGGGCGATTGCCAATGGGTCGATTGCAGTAAAAAAGATTGTCCTCAAGGGATGGCTCAATGTGAATATGCCGCCGACGGATCATCCTATTGTAACTGCCCAAGTAGTGTTATTTAAAATAAATGTAATTATAATATATAATTATGAATAAATAATAAAATTTATAAAAGAAAAATTTTATTATTCTTTAATAAAATGATTCCAATTCTAAGTATAAAATCATCAGATAATATGAATGTACAATATAAAGGATGTTACGAAGCATTATATAATTACTTGTTTCCACTAGTAGCTTTAAAAGTTTTAAGGGATGCTCCTGCTATGTCACCATTTCAAGATATGGCAATTACGGATAAAAACACTAGTGTAGCTGTTCGTGTACCTCCTAATAAAATGATATATAAAACTTATCCTGGTGCATATGGATCATCTGATTTACAATATATTATTAGAGCTAATTTTGATTGTGCATATAATTGTGCTTTTTTATCTTTGAAATATGGTCCTGTGATAATAAATGTACCTCCTATACCAGATATACCTGCTAAATATACTGGAACTGGTAAACCCCAAAAAAGATTTTGGAACATGCAATTAATGGATTCATGGACTAATAATTATGTTGATATAGGTTCTACAGAAAATGCACCTTCTGGTCAGTATGTAGTTCAAGGATATACTACTACGGATAATAATGGATCAACATATAATCCTTTAGTTGCGTACAATATTGGATTAATAATTTTATTAATTATAATTATAATTATTACAGCAGCCTTATACTTTTCAGCTAATGTAACAGGTGTAAGTACAACTATAATGTCTTTGATAATTGGTTTATGTTTTTTATTAATAGTTTTAATTTCGGCATATGGTAAGAAAAAGTATAATGCTGTTTATTCTTGTTCCACTGATTTTACAGATGCCATATTTAGAATTGAATGTGCAAGTGTTGAAGACTTTGAAGAAAATTGCTATCAATTACAAAGAAAATTTAGTATTAACTACGTTGATAATAATGCATCTGAAAAAGTTAATAAACAATTTAATAATGAAATATTTGTACCAGCTACTTCATATATAAGCAATCCTTGTGGCAATGATGATGACTGTCCAATGAATCAATATTGTGTAAGTGATGCAGAATATGGAGGTTTTTGTAAAACATATAGTGAAATTTGTAATTATACTGATGAATGTAATCCTATTCAATATTGTAATACTACAACACATATGTGTAATGATTTTCCTAATTGTACACAGGATCGTGATTGCTCTCATGGAGAATTTTGCGATATGTCTTTGGGTGGTGCTGGTATGCCACCAGAACCTGCTACAACTGGTATTCCTAATCCAGATAAAATAAGAAATGATCCAATTACCGGAGACCAACAAACAGGTGTATGTAGAGAAAAACAAAGAAGAAGAAAAGATGAAACTTGTATAGATGATTATGATTGTACATTTACAGGATATTGTAATCAAGATACTGGAATATGCGCCCCTAAACCTTGTTTTAAAAATGGTCAATGTCCTAGTGGTCAAGAATGTTCTTCAGATATGATATGTGTTAGTATGATAGATGCACCATGTAAGAGTGATACAAATTGTACAAACGGACAATATTGCAATGCTGATACTGGTTATTGTGAAGATCCTAAACAAAGATGTGAAAATCCTACTGATTGTGTTAGTCCAGGAAAAACATGTGATACTAAGTTAGGTGTATGTAGTAATATATGCAAAAATGATGCATGGTGTAATGAAGAAAAAGGAGAAGTTTGTGATGAAAAAACAGGTGCATGTACATTAACATATATGCCTTGTTCTGTTAACTCAGATTGTATTGATGGTTATTCTTGTATGCAGGGTACATGTCAACCAACTCCTCTAACTTGTATACCAGGTAAAACTGATGGTCCTACTCCTTCTAAAAGTTCATCTCCTTCTAAAACTCCATCTCCTTCTAAAAGTTCATCTCCTTCTAAAACTCCATCTATATCGGGTGGTATGCCAAGTATACCCCCAACACCAACTAGACGACCAACTAAACCCCCAAGACCAACGGGGGGTTGGAACCCATACCATAAACCATCGGGGGGTTGGCCTCATCCAACTAAACCACCAAGACCAACGGGGGGTTGGAACCCATACCATAAACCATCGGGGGGTTGGAACCCATGGCCCCCTCAAGAAATGCAGGTACCTGATGATGAAAATGAAGATTTTTTCGAGATGCTTAAAAGTCCTAATCCTTCAAGTCCAGGATTTTCTGTGTCCCCTAGTCCTTCAGGTTCTATGTCTCCTAGTCCTTCAGGTTCTATGTCTCCTAGTCCTTCAGGTTCTATGTCTCCTAGTCCTTCAGGTTCTATGTCTCCTCGTCCTTCAGGTTCTATGTCTCCTCGTCCTTCAGGTTCTATGTCTCCTCGTCCTTCAGGTTCATTGTCTCCTATATTACCAGCTTTATCAGGTGACGGATTATGCGCACAAGGATATGAATGTAGTCAAAAAGGTACATGTGAAATAGTAGATTGTGTACCTGGACAATCACCAGATCCTTGTTTAAAAGGTAATATATGCGACATTAATACTATGACTTGTAGTGAACCAAAATGGTGCGCTACTAATGCAGATTGTAATGGAGCTCAAACTTGTGACTTATCTAATAATAGATGTGAAAACGTACCATGTACAGAAACTAATGACCAATGCACTGTAGGTAATTACTGTGATTTAGATCTTGGTTTATGTCGTCCAATACCACAACCATCAGGTCTATCTTGTACAAATGATGCCTCTTGTGCTGATGGTATGTATTGTAATAGAAGTGTTACTCCAGCTCAATGCGCTTATACAACAAGAAATAATGGTTCTCCTAATCCTAATGTTATATCAACACCAATGACATTAGATACAAATGATGTAGTGTTTAATATGACAGCGGAAGAATTTTATACTCTAGCATCAGTATTAATCAGAACAGAAGCTCCTCCTGGTAAAACAGCTATGGAAAAACAAATGATTCAATTACTTAGATCAATTAATATGTTACCAATTAATCATGATCCTAAATTAAACCAATTTGATTGGAATACTATACCTACTGGTACGAAATTAGGATTAAATAGTGCTGTGAGAAGTGCTTCTAATAATTTAGCTAAACAAGGTAAAATATATAAACTAACTACACAAACAGTTACTGGTTGGCAAGGATTTCAATTACAAGCAGGTAACGCACGCGGAAAAGAAAAATATACTATAAGAGCTTTGGAAGCAGCTATTGGTTTAGGAATGAACGTACCTACTACAGCAATTTATTATACTTGTAATATAGATAATAAAAAATATAAAACGAAATTAGATGGAAGTCAAAATAATTATATAATGCATTTTGCTGGAAATAGTTGTTTTAGTCATATTAAAGCGCCCCCTGTAAAAGCATTTTGGTCTCTTACAGTATATGGTGCTGATGGTTTTCCTATTATTAATGATGAAAATATTTATTCATTTGGTACACATAATAAAATCAATTATGAAAGTGATGGTAGTATTACTGTATACTTAACCAAAGAAGAGGATTATGTACCTGAAACTATGTTAAATTGGTTACCAATTCCTGAAACTAAATTTAATGTAACTTTTAGAGCATATGGTCCTAGCGAAGCAATCCAGGTAGGTGATTGGATACCTCCCTTTGTTGAAGTATTAAAGAATTGTAGTCCATCTCAAATAAAGAAAATATATTCTAAAACGTTTGATAATCCTAATGTTTATGATCGTCAAACCTGTGTTAAAAGTATTAATATGGAACAAAGAAGAGATCAATATAAACACATAGGATGTACTTCTCTAAAACAAATAATAGATCAATGTCCGCCAGCAGAAGAAAATACAGATACAGACTTTGCAAATCCAAGAATTTTATATGGAAGAAATCCAGCTCCAAATATGGAATTGTTATTTTATCAAGATTTGGGTACCGGAGTAAATCCTTATGACCCATATCGTCGTGGTGGTAGAGATGGAAGACACGAAAATGCTAAACAATATGAATTGTCTAGAAGACAAGCCCTTAAGCAAAATAGACAGAATCAACAAATTGAAAACTTTAATAAAACAAAAAAAAATAAAAAAGTAAATTTTGGTAATTTTAATTCAGGAATAGGTAATCCACAAGAAGCAATACGTAATACTAAAAATAATAATATAAATCCACAACCAGATACGAATATTACTATACAACAAGATATGTTTTAATATATTTATCAATTATTTTAATTTAGACAAAATTAAAATATAAAAATCTTGATATTAATTTGCACTACAAGGAGTAGTCTTAGCTGCATTGTCTCCTGCCCAAATTCCGTAACCTAGTGCTGCAAGCCCACCCACAATTGCAAAGCCTGCACCACCCTCCATCATAGCACATCCGACGGCTACACCAGCTACTCCCAAAGCTGAACTTACACCAGTAGTTAATCCAGCTGTATTGTTTCTTTTGCATTTTTTATTAGGTAAACCAGCATTAGCTTGAACATTACAAGGTAAACTACCATAAATAACATTATAAATATAATCAACATTTTCACCAATATTATCTTGTAAAAAGGCAATCCATCCGCCAGGAATTTTAATCGTAGGAGGTGTAATTAATTGTGAAAAAGCCGAACAAGATAAACTATTATCACCAACTATAATTGAACAATTATTTGTTGTGGAATTAAAAAAAACATTTAAAATTGTTGAAGTGGGATTCATATTTATTCTTGATATAAAATTATCTGGATATCCATCATTAAAATTATAAACACCAGGTGAAGTTTCTCCGCTACTGCAATACCAATAACTAATAGGTCCAAATTGTGTAGAAGCAATTTTATTTGATTGACAGCTATCATCAAACTCTCCAGCATTCACGGAAACATAAGTAGGATATATAATATTTCCTGAAACAGGTGAATTACCTTCTGTAGCATCTCCAATACCAGCATCGGAAACACAACAGTAATATGCAACACAATATTGTTTAAACCATTCCAAATTTCCAGTATTTATATCATCTGCTGCAAAACCTGGAGTAGTATAAGGTGTATTTTTATCTGTCCACCAACTACAATCTTCTAGTTCTTTTGTTCTTCCCCCTCCTGGATATTGATTACTTAAACCCCATTCACTAGGAGGCATAAAAGTATAACCAGCAGAATTTATTTGTAATTCACAAACAGGTCCAAATTGTTTTATCATATCTAAATTACATTGACCTTGAGGATATCTATTTAAACTATTACTAGGAAATGCTCCAGAACCACCATTTGCCCATTCTAATACTAAAGCCATCCAATCTGAACCACCAGATACATCATTATTTGGATAAGCAGTAACAGAATTAATTATATTTGTTTCATAAATGTTTATAGAATACCAACTAATTTGGTTTCCATAACCACCTATACTGTTACAAGTACTATCCTGAAATTGAGCCATACCACCGGTTTGATCACCAGGCTTAGATATATCTACTTGTGTATATGTAAGTGTTTTTGCATTTGGATCTGAATTATCAAGTGCATTCCACGAAACCCAATATGGTACAGCCCATGGACCTAGTGCACAAATGAAATATTTTCCGCTTTGAGGTGCATTGGGACTGTCATCTGAAGTACATCCGTTGTTGTTTATCTTAAAATCTGTTCCATGTAAAATACCATATAAATAAAAATAATCAGATTCGCCACTTGTTCCTGTATTGGGTGCATATCTAAATCCACCACCAAAACCTCTTTTTGCACAACCTGATTTAATCCAAGCAGAATATCTTGGATCAGGAGTTGGATCTAATAAAGAAAAAGCAAAACTTTGAGTTAAATTATATGGAGATATAGAGCCATATTCTATACCTCCAACATTTTTTCTAAAATAAGGTTGTAAATATTGATATATCCAATAATATTGAGATGTATCTAATTGTGCTAAAGGAGGAGTAGATATACTAGCTAATTTATACCACATTTTATTTTCTTTTACGGAAGCAAATGCTTCAATATTAAAATATTTTTTATATGTTGATCCCTTTCCATTTTCCCACCATACATAAGTTTCGAAATTATTTGATCTTAAACTAATATATGAAGTTATAAACCATACAAGAATTATACCTGTTATAAGAATAGTAAGTATCCACCACCATTTCATTTTATAATATAAAATGAAAAATAAAAAATGAATTTATATATATATGTATAGCTATATAATATATATCTAAAATGAATATTATAAATAGTATTTTCACATATAGCTGGTATTTAGATGAAGATGATACAGAAATAACGACAATAAGAATATATGGAATAGATACAAATAATAATACTATTTGTTTAAGAATTACAGATTTTACTCCATATATTTATATAGAATTACCAAATGATATTAGTTGGACCACAGGTAAAGCACAACTAGTAGGTAATAAAATTGATGAGATTTTATTTAAACAAAAACCATTATCTAAAGTTTTTTTATATAAAAAAAAATTATACGGAGCGCATTTAGATGAACATGGAAAAAGGAAAATGTTTCCCTATTTATTTTGTCGTTTTAGCAATAAAGGAGATATAAGAAATTTATGTTTCAAATTAAAAAATAAATTACATATTATGGGTTTAGGTTCAATAAAACTTAAAATTCATGAATCAGATGCAGATCCAATTTTACAATTAGTTTGTTGTAGAGATATTCCTACAGCTGGTTGGATTAAATACAAGGGTAAAAAAGTAGAAGAAAAAATAACTTCGTGTAAAGAAGAATACATTGTAAAATGGAAAAATATATTAAAAGATGATAAAGTTTTTGTACCTAAACCAAGAATTATGGGTTTTGATATTGAAGTAAATTCTACTAATCCTTCTGCAATGCCTAAGGCAGAAAAACCAGGAGACAAAGTATTTCAAATATCTTGTGTTATTTCTCAAAATGAAGAAGAAACTAAATATTTACTCACTTTAGGTGAACCAGATAACACAATAGTTGGTAAAGAAACTAATATAATAAATTATAAAACTGAAGCTGATTTATTGATAGGATTTACTACATTAATTAATAAAGAAAATATAAATGTAGTTGTGGGATATAATATATTAGGTTTCGATATTCCGTATATGATAGCAAGATCTAAATTTAACTCCTGTATTTTTGATTTTGATAAACAAGGTTTTAATAAGTTTTCTCATGCAAAAGAAAAAATAATTAAATGGTCATCTTCTGCTTATAAAAACCAAGAATTTGAATTTCTAGATGCTGAAGGTAGAATATTTGTAGATTTACTACCTCTAGTAAAAAGAGATTTCAAATTTAATAACTATAAACTTAAAACTATTGCAGAGTATTTCATAGGTGAAACTAAAGACCCCCTTACTGCTAAAGGAATATTCAAATGCTATAGATTAGGTATTAAGAAAAATAAAGATAATCAATATTCTTACAAAGCTAAAAAGGCAATGGGAATAGTTGGTAAATATTGTGTACAAGACAGTGTTTTAGTTATAAAATTAATGGATAAATTAAAAACTTGGGTTGGATTAACTGAAATGGCTACAGTATGTAATGTTCCTATTTTTACATTATATACACAAGGGCAACAAATTAAGGTATTTTCTCAATTGTATAAATACTGTATGTCTCAAAATATAGTGGTAGAAAAAGATGCATATCAGGTAAATGATAATGAAAGATATGTAGGGGCTAAAGTGTTTCCACCAATACCTGGTAAGTATAAAATGGTGGTTCCCTTTGATTTTGCTAGTCTGTATCCTACAACAATTGAAGCTTATAACATAGATTATCATACATGGGTTCCCGAAACATGTATAAATATACCAGATAATTTGTGTCATGTAATGGAATGGGAAGATCACATAGGATGTTGTCATGATCCAAAAGTAATTAGAAAAATGGAATTAACTAAATATATTGATTCTGAGAGAGATAAAATTAAAAAAATTAGAGATAAAAAAAATAGTACAATTGACAAATTACGTAAAAAGGAATTAATGGAAGATATTAACAAACTAACAGAAAATCTTAAACCTTACGTAAGTGAAAGAGCAGATTTAAGTACAACTATTTCAAAAACACCTATGTGTTGTAAAAGGAAGTATAGATTTCTCAAAGAACCAGCTGGAGTACTTCCTACAGTGATTAAAAATTGTTTAGCTGCTCGTAAACATACCAGAAAAGTAGATATGAAAAAATGTAAAGATGAAATAAAAAAATTAGAAGAAGAAAAACCTGAAAATTATGAGAACTTAATAATAGAATTAAAAAGTATGTTAGATGTTTTAGATAAACGTCAATTAGCTTATAAAGTTAGTGCTAATAGTATGTACGGTGCTATGGGTGTACAAAAAGGTTATCTTCCATTCATGCCTGGTGCTATGTGTACAACATACATGGGTCGTGTAAATATTGAAATAGTAGCAAAAGTAATACCTGATAAATTCGGAGGTGAATTAATTTATGGAGATACAGATTCTAATTATATTCATTTTCCTCATTTACAAACTGCAGAAGAAACTTGGGATTATGCATTACATGTAGCTAGCGAAGTAACAAAATTATTTCCAAAACCGATAGAGTTGGAATTTGAAGAAGAAATTTATGCATTCTTTTTTATTTTATCTAAAAAAAGATATATGTATCGTAAATGTTTAAGAGATGGAGTTATAGATAAAAAAATAGGTAAAAAAGGGGTTTTATTAGCTCGTAGAGATAATAGTAAATTTATTAGAGATGTATATGAAGAAGTAATAACATATATTGCTGATGATAAAAGTAGAGAGACTATTATTTACAATATATTAAAACAATTTAATGAACTATGTTCAAAATATAAACCATTAGAAGACTTTATTGTAACTAAATCTATAGGAAGTATTAATGATGGTCGTTTAGAAAAATTTGTTAATGAAAAAGGAATAACAAAGGGAAAAATAGGAGATTATACTGTATCTTTACTACCAAATATTAATCATTCTCGTAAAGAATGGGAAAAACAAATGTCATTGAAAAAAATATTAATTCCTGAACTTATTTCTGAAGATGATATCATTAAAATGGAAAAAAAATATTATATACATTGTTTACCAGCACAAGTACAATTAGCTGAAAAAATGAAAGAAAGAGGACAGAGAATAGATGCTGGAACTAGACTTGAATATGTTATAACAGATCCTGATAATCATAATTTTAAACAATACGAAAAAATAGAAAGTGCAGAATATGTTAAAAAACATGGTGATATTATTAAGTTAGATTACATGTACTATCTAAAAGCTTTAATAAATCCTTTAGATCAACTTCTAGATGTTGCTTTTAAAGATTATAAAAAAGGTTTTGTGATGGAACAATACAAATTTAGATCAAAAATAAGATTTAAATTATTAAATGAATTAAAAAAATTATTTCAACCTAAAATTACACTAATTGATTAAAACTAAAATAATATAAATGAATATTATTTTAGTATATCATAATTAACTATTAGTAAAAATGCTAAAGAAGTAGCTTTATTTTTAGATAATAATGATGTATTACATAAATAACTCCTCGATGTTCACGCGCAGCCTCGTGCCCGGCAGCGCGCCTTCGGGCACCACAACGGACAAGACGCGGGTCGAGTCCGGGATGCTCACGCGTAGCCTCGAGCCGGGACGCGCGTCTTCGGGAACCGTGATGTCCATTAGCCGTGGGCCCATCACGGGAAGACGCGGTGGACCAGACGGTGGAGGTCCAGGTGGAAGAGGCGCCGCGCGCGGAAGACGAAGTGACGGCGGCACCCACGGCGGAGGAGGTCCACCTGCAGGAGGTCCACGTGGAGGAGGTGGACCGGTCGGCGGAGGTCCACGAGGATGCAACGCCCACGGCGGGGGAGGACCTGCCAATCGTTGAGCATCAGTAGGTCCACCGGCCGGCGGAGGATGTACCGTACCGGCTGATCTAATATAATCACCATTATCTACTTTATTTTGCCATAATCTCTCGAATACTTGCAATTCACGTAAAGTCCATGTGTAATCCTCCCCAATTTCAGTATAATCCCCAATTTCAGCATAAGATATATCGGCTAACCTGCGTAGTCTAGTAAAAAGTTCGTCCACCTTATTAATTGATACTATTGGAATACCATATATTTCCATAAAATAAGATCTTATTTTTTCTAATATTTTAATTATTTGTGCTTCATTTGCTGGTCTTCTCTTAAATATATTAGCTAATTCCATAATTTTATCACTATCACTCTCAAAATATCCCTCTCCAAGTAACTCCTGATACTGACGCATACCGTTTATATAATGGTCTTTTTTCATCTTACTTACTATATTGTCTATAGGATTTTCATCAACATGTTCTAATGCATAAAATATTTCAAATAATCTAATCATCGTTTCGTCCGATGTATCATTATCATATTGATTTTCCATATAGAGTGGTTCAAAATTTTGATATTCAGGACCTGATATTCGTACCATTTATTTATTATAATGATATAATAAAAAATCTATGATCGAAAAATAGTATAAATATAAATGGATCAACTAACCCAAAAACAAAAAATTTTAATATGTTTTTGGTACCGTTGGGAATAGTAGGAATAACTCTATTAATACTTTGGTTATGCTGTATATAATACCAAACATCGGAGGGTCACAATAATTTTGGTTCAACCGCTAGGGCAGCATTCAACAAAATAATAGCACCATACCTAATAAAAAATAGAAGGTAATAAATATATTTAAGACTGTCATCTAACTAAAAAATATTTTTTAATTAATAATCATCATATTCTTCGTCATATTCTTCGTCATATTCTTCATCATATTCTTCTTCATCATCTTCATCAAAATTTTCTTCTTCAACTGTCATAAATTTATAACTTTTGAAAATTTCAGTTTTTATAGATAAAATTTCTTGTTTAATTTTATCACCAATTTTTATATAATAGTTAATATAATATTTTACATGTCTAAGTTTAGCATAAATTTCAGTTTCGGAAAATTCTAAATTTATAATACCATCAGGAATATTAAGATTTCTACGTTTAACTATATATTCTCTTTTTTTTTTTAAGAGTTCTTCTTTTTCCTTTGAATTTTCGTATATTTTTTTTGATATCTCATCTAGATCGTCATTTAAATCGTTTATTCTTTCTAATCTTAATTTAAATATAAAAAATTCTTTTTTATCTTCGTCAGAATCATCTATTTTTTGTAGTGTATCAGGTAAATTAACAGCGTTAGATCTTTTTCTATAATTATCTCTCATTAACTTTATTCTAAATAATATAATTTAAAATAAAATTGATACTTAAAGTATTAAATTCTTTAAATTATAAAATGGTTCAAAATAGTAACAATGAATTGAATTTTCCTAAATTCGAGGACATATCAGTATCTACTAAAACTTTTACAGCAAATACAAATTTAAAAATAGATATTAAAAATGTTTTTGATAAATTAGAAGTTACTCCTTATACAGTTATTCAAAAAAAAAGAGGTAGGAAAAAAAGAACAGAAACAATCAACCCTAATCAAAATATAGTTCCAGGATCCATTATAACTGTTAAATGTGAAGGAGAAATAAAAGGAGTTGATTTAAAACCGAAGAAAAAAAATAATAAAAAGAAAAAATGGTTTCGTAATTCTATTACAGTTGTTATTATTTTTGATAAAATTATAAACTTTAAAATATGCAGAAATGGTACATTTCAAATGACAGGTTGTAAAAATCATAATCATGCCGAATTATGTATAAAGAAAATTTGGGAGGAAATAAAAAATTTTCCTGAACATCTTTATGAATTTACCAGACCAAGTTTAAATGGAGATAATAAATTAGAAGTATTATTTATTCCTTCTATGCGTAACATAGATTTTTCATTAGGTTTTATAGTAGATAGGGAAAAATTAAATAAATATATGACCGATAAAGCGATGAATAGCGATGATTTTCATTGCTTATTAGAGACTTCTTTCGGATATACTGGAGTAAATATAAAAATACCTTTAACTAAAGATATTAGAACTATGAAAATTAGAAAAATGTCTTACGAGAAAGATGGATCTTGGTTATATACCAATACTAATTATAATGAATATTTAAACCTACTACCATCAGAGAAAGATAAAAATAATAAATTAAACGACGAAAGATATAATACATTTTTAGTTTTTCATTCCGGTAAAGTTATTCATAGTGGTTTAACATTTGAATTTATGCAAGATTCATATTATTTCTTTCTTGATGTGATGCGTGAAGGATTTAATTATATAGAAGAAAGACTAGATTAATTAATCTAAAGAATTATATACTCATATATAGAAGATTAACCATTTTTTTTTAATATTGCGATTATTAAAAAACTTTCCATCTTATTTTTTTTACATCAAAAAAAAATTTATAATATAAAATATGATGTCTTTATATATACAATTAGCTACTGCTTCAATTATATTAGGTATTATAGGATTTATAATATTTATATGTATAAAAGCTTCTGGTAAACCAAAGTCTTTAAGTTGGTTAGGTAAAGGATTAATTGCAATAGCAATTTTACTATTAAATATATCAGTATTATGTATACCTTATCAATCAGAAAACTTTACCACTACGTCAAAGCATAATGAATTGGTTGAAGCAAATAAAGTTCCTAGCACCGGAAATGAATTTGATCGTGTATATTAGTGATGGGAAGTAACGTTCACTGGATATTTGATTGCACCCGTTCAATCAAATCGCATTGTTGAAGATGGGTTTGTGGTCAGATAAAGAAAAAGCAAAAACACTTTTACTATGAGCAGAAAGAATGATGAACTATAAATTATCTTAATTAATATTATGAAGGCTCTTAAATCTATACATGGAACTGTTTCCTTTTTTGATTAAAAAAATTTTTTAATTATATAATTCTATTTCTGATAGAAGTACTTCTTTCAAAAATTTATCTTTCTTAACTTGAATCCAAATATCATTATCTTCTCTTATTCCATTACTATTAAACATCCATCCATCTTCTATAATATTATTACTCCTCTTAATTTTTAAAGGTTCTGTAAAATTTTCTTTTAATGTTTTTATATCAACTGTATTTTGTTCGATTAATTCGTTTAATTTTAATTTACATCTTTGATCATTACAAATATAATATCCTATACCTTTTTCCAAAATTGATATAGATAATACATTTTCTTCTTTTTTACAAATATCACACTTTTTACAACTTCCAAATAAACTAATTCTATGAGGTAACATACTTTTTTTATTTCAATTAACCTTTAAATATATTTTACCCTGCATCATTACCACTACCACCTCCCCCTCCATAACTTCCACCTTCAATTACACCACCAAATTGCATATTATTGTATACCTCTATTTTTTTTTCTAATTCTTCACGAAGAACAGAATATATAATTGTCTTTCTATCTTTTTGTTTACCTGCAGAAAGGATTTTTATTTCTTTTTCTAATTCTTTTAATTTTTCATAAGCTACATCTTCTGATAATCTAGATAATTTTTTTCCTTCCAATGTAGCTCTAAATTTAATACGAACATCTTCTTTTTTTTCCGACATTTACTATTATATAATTTTTCTATAAATTATATAATAGTAAATGTAATCTATTTTTATTATAATTGATCAGGATTTATATGTAAAGCATATAATTTAGATCTAATAGTTTTTAATCTATTTACAGTATTATAATATTCAGTGACTAATTCATTAATATTTGAAGATTCTTTATCATTTAAATTTAATACACAATAATTAGAACTATTTGTCTCTTTTTTTACCATTGAATTATCAATATTTTTTGTATTTGAAGCATAAGTTATTTTTTTTTCCATAGGTCTCAACATTTTTATATTATATTATGTTCTTTAAATATTACTTAAAAAAACACAATATTTTATAAAAATGTTATCTTATCAAACCTATAATAGTGAAAAAATAGCCGTTTACGGTGATAAAGACCAATATCAACTCTTTATGAAAGAATTAAAAGGTAGATGGAATTCTAGAATGAAAGGTGGCGCTGGATGGTTAATACCTATAGAAAATTTAGATAAACTAAAAATTTTAATACGAACTTTAGAAGAAAAAGATAAAAAATTAGAACAGATGCAACAAAATATTAAACCACGAAAGAAAAAAACAAAATATCATAGAGAAGGTAGTGACAGAGAAGACTTGGAAGATGATTCTTCAATAGATAGTGAAATAGCTTTAATGTTGGAAGAAGCGAAAAATAAAGTATCTAGTGACGAAGATGAAGATGATGAAGATGATGAAGACGAAGATGATGAAGACGAAGATGATGAAGACAAAGATGATGAAGATGATCAAGATGAAGATGATCAAGATGACGAAGATCAAGATAACGAAGATGAAGATGATCAAGATCAAGATGATGAAGATCAAGATAATGAAGATCAAGATGACGAAGATCAAAGGGAAATAGAAAATGAAAGGGAAAAGGAAAGGGAAAAGGAAAGGGAAAAGGAAAGGGAAAAGGAAATAGAAAAGGAAATAGAAAAGGAAATAGAAAAGGAAAAGGAAAGGAAAAGGGAAAAGGAAAGGGAAAGGGAAAGGGAAAGGGAAAGGGAAAAGGA
>MDTB01150105.1_pt1 | contig 14872 bp, 11 predicted proteins | sample 811161 | NCBI WGS metagenome assembly MDTB01 (sample SAMN05326650, study PRJNA326480) | marine metagenome | isolation source: seawater | place: Mediterranean Sea | collected 2009
CGCGACAAGACCACCGAGGCGAAGCTGTGCATCATTGACCATGTCGACCTGACGCACAATACGTCGCAAAAATGTCGGAAAAAGGGCATAGACCGCCCCCTCAAAAGCCAATACCAGCCCAAGTGCCAACAAAACTTTGCCGATCAGCACGGGTTTCGTCAATCCTTAGCTTGCGGCGTAAACGCGGCGGCAGCGCTTACTGCGCCACCTGTTCATCCGCAGATGCCGCAGCATCAGCCAATGCCTGCTCTGCAATTTCCGGACACAGCGCAACGCTCAGGCTCTTGCCATCTGCGGTCAGCCGGTTGATGTTGACCCGTTCCCCGCGCTTGACCGAACCCTGTCGGCTGTTTGCCAGCACGCTATTGGGGTCGCGCAAAAACTGGAAGAAAGCGCTGTCGGGCGACAATACCATGGTCGTTTCGTCGTCTTCCAGTGCGCGCTCATAGGCTTGCATCGACCGATAGAAGGCGAAGAAATCCGGGTCTTGACCAAACACTTTTGCAAACACACGGTTGCGGCACCCATCGCCCTGACCGCGAATAATTTCGCTGTCGCGGGTTGCTTCGGCGAGCAAAACCGTTACCTGCTTGTCGGCTTGTGCGCGAATGGCACGCGAGACTTCTTGCCCGCGCGCGCGGAACTCGGCGGCTTCTTGTTCGCGCTCGGTTTGCATGCGGCGGTAAATGGCTTGCGAGTTAGCCTCCGGCAGATCGGCGCGGCGAATACGCACATCGACGATTTCGATACCAAAATCGCTCGCTTGCTCATTCACCAGATCGCGAATACGGGTCATCAGATCATCACGCTTGTCGCGCACAACGGCCTGAAACTCCTCTTCACCCAATACCGACCGCATGGATGACGAGACAATCGCAGCCAATCTTGAGCGTGCCCGGCGTTCGTCGCGCAGCGCTTTGTAAAACTGCAACGGATCGGTAATGCGATAGCGCGTGAAAGCATCGACAACCAAACGCTTTTGGTCGGAGGCAATCAATTCCTCGGCCGGGCTGTCGAGATCGAGAATACGCTTGTCGATCGAAATCACATTTTGCACAAACGGCACTTTGAAGTTCAGGCCCGGCTCGGTGATAACGCGGCGCGGGTCACCAAATTGCAGCACGAGGGCTTGCTGTGTCTGGTGAACGGTGAAAATCGACGCCGACGCCAGCACACCCAGCGCGACGACGACAACCACGGCAATAATGCCAGCTAGACGACCCATTAGTTGGTCTCCTTTTTGCGATTCAACTGATCAAGCGGCAAATAGGGAACGACACCCGATCCACCATCCTGATCGATGATAACTTTATTGGTATTGCCTAGAACACGCTCCAGCGTTTCCAAGAACATGCGCTGGCGCGTCACGCCACGCGCATTGCGATATTCGTCATAAATCGAGGCAAAGCGGGTGGCTTCACCATCGGCTTCGGCAACAGTCTGGGCGCGATAGGCTTCTGCCTCGCGGCGGATCCGTACCGCCTCACCTTGGGCTTCGGGCACCACGCGGTTGGCATAGCTATTGGCTTCGTTGCGGGCGCGTTCCTGGTCGGCGCGCGCGGCTTGCACATCGCGGAACGCGTCGATCACGGCTGCGGGCGGGTCAACCTTCTGCATTTTTACCTGCGTGATGCCAATGCCCGCGCCATAGCTGTCGAGAGTTTCTTGCATCAGGGCTTTGACCTGCTCTTCGTTTTTCTGACGCTGTTCGGTCAAAATCGGCTGAATGTCGTTTTGCCCGATAATTTCGCGCATGGTGCTTTCGGCGACGGCTTTAACCGTGCCGTTCGGGTTTTGAATATTGAACAAAAAATCCGGCGCATCGGTGATGAGCCAAAACACGGAGAAATCGACATCGACGATATTTTCATCGCCGGTCAGCATCAGGCTCTCTTCCGGCACGTCGCGGGTAACGCCATTGGACCCGCGCCGATCTTCCAGACCGCCGCGCATACCGATATCAACACGGTTAACGGTGGTAACCTTCGGCGTGATGGCGCTTTCAATGGGCCATGGCAGATGGTAGTTCAGGCCCGGGCTTGTTTGGGTGAGAAACTTGCCGAACCGTAACACGACCCCCTGCTCATCGGCTTGCACCCGATAAAAGCCCGAAAGCCCCCAAAATGTAAGCAAAACAGCCAGCACGACAACGATGGACGAGCCGCCGCCGCCGGGTAGAATTTCGCGCATACGCTTTCGCATTTGCTCGATAAGCTCATCAATATTTGGTTCGTTTGGCCCCGAACCGCGACGTGGCCCACGGTTTGGACCACCACCCCAAGGGCCGCGATCGCCACCCGAATTATTTTCCCAAGGCATTTATTTCTCCTTATGCCGCGCGGTTCAGCGTGTTTTTCAACGCTTTCGCTCTTTATATAGGTCACCGCGCCGCCAATCACAATGAGCCCTTGCAGCGTCTCATTACATGTCTATATATCAGTGAAGTGACACTTCCAAATGTGGGCAGAGCGCGGCCTCTTTTCAAGGCAGGCGATGAAAGAAAAACACATGGCCAAGTTTTCCCAAAGCGATATTCGCGCAGCCCTCGCGCAAATCCCCGACCCGGCCGGCGATGGCGATATTATCAGCACGGCCCGCGTGCAGGGGCTTGTCTTGCGCGAGACGAATGTGGGGTTTTCGCTGGATGTAGCGGGTTTGCCGGAAGATGCAATCGCCGATTTGAAAGCCGCAGCGGAAGCCGCAGCCCAAAGTGTCGGCGGTGTTACATCCGTCACCTGCGTGCTGACCGCGCATAATGACGCGCCGGCGGCGCAAAAATCGGGCGACACTCCGCCTCCGAATAGAGATGTACCGGCAGTTTTTGCCAAAATCGACAAGGTGATAGCCGTTGCCAGCGGTAAGGGCGGGGTTGGCAAGTCGACCGTCGCCGTCAATCTGGCAGCCGCCTTACATGCTCAAGGCTTGCGTGTCGGCGTGCTGGACGCCGATATTTACGGGCCGTCGCTGCCGCAACTCTTCAATGTCACCGAGCGCCCCGCTACGACGCCTGAAAAGAAGCTCATTCCCGTCGAGTGCCACGGCCTGCACACCATGTCGATCGGCTATATGGTGCCGCCCGAACAGGCGATGATATGGCGCGGGCCGATGGTGCAAAGCGCACTTATTCAGATGCTCGACGATGTTGCCTGGCCGCAACTGGATGTTCTGGTGCTGGACATGCCGCCGGGTACGGGCGACATTCAACTGACCACGGCGCAACGTATTCCCGTAGACGGGGCGGTGATTGTTTCAACCCCCAGCGCCCTCGCCCAAGCCGATGTGGCCCGCGCCACGGCGATGTTTGAAAAAACCAATGTGCGCGTGCTGGGCCGCGTCGAAAACATGGCGTTTATGACGGCGCCGGACGGCACGCAAATGCACCCGTTCGGCAAGCCCGGCGCCGAGGCGTTGATGAGCTTGCCGCTTGACACAGCGGTTCACACCGCCGCCGAAACCGGCGTGCCCGTCGTCATTGACACGCCGCAAAGTCCGGTGGCGCACGCCTTTGGGGAACTCGCAAAAAAATTGACCGCGCTCTTGGAAGGCAACAAAACATGACCGATGCGACACCAAAAGCCTACCGTTTTCTGACCGGTGACGATGACGCCGCCTTTTGCCAACGCGTAAGCGATGCGTTGCCCGACGGCTATGTGCTTTACGGCCCACCGCTGTTGCAGGTGGACGCGCAGGGCAACCGTCATTGCGGGCAAGCGGTTGTGCTGCCCGAATTTACATCCTCAGAAAGCGCCGTCACAGGTTTAAAAAATGAAGCGGCAGGCCGGGCGCATCCCATTGCGTTTTCACCAGACGCCCCGTCGAGGACAGGGTGATGTAGGCGGTGCGTAAATCGTCGCCGCCAAAGCAGATATTGGTGGTCACGCCGTCGTCGGTCGGCACATGCGTGACCGACCCGTCCTTGGGCGAAATGCGCGAAATGCCGCCATTGGCAATGGTGGCTACAGCCACCGTGCCGTCGGCTTCGACAGCGAGCGAATCGAAGTAATTCAGCCCTGCCGGAGACGCGACAAAGGCAGACGGCAAGGCTTGAGCCGGCGGTTTCAATTTGCCGGGGCTTTCAATATCAAACCTCCATAGCCGCCCGCCCTGGGTTTCGGCGACATAAACAGTGTTTTCGTCGGGGCTGAGGCCGATGCCGTTGGGCGTTTCAATCGGGAAAACCATCTCCTCGATATGGCTGCCATCGGGCTTGGCGTAATAGACGGCACCTCTGTCTTTGAGACGATCATAGGATTTGCCCAAATCGGTGAACCAAAACCCGCCTGCGCGGTCAAATACAATGTCGTTCGGCGCGACCAGATCATGATCGTCGCATCTATCATACAGGCGCTCAATTTTGCCCGTTGCCAAGTCAACGCGCTCAATGCGCCCGCCGGAATAGTCATCCGGCCTGTCATGCGGGTAGATGCGCCCACCAATTTCGATCCACGAAAACCCGCCATTATTGCAGACATAAACCGCGCCATCGGGCCCAATCGCCGCCCCGTTCGGGCCACCGCCCAAATCAGCAACTACCTCTAGCGCGCCCGCCGGCGTGACGCGGCTCAACGTGCCGCGGGCAATCTCGACCAAAATCACACTGCCATCGGGCATGGCGATCGGGCCTTCGGGAAACCGCAATCCGGCGCAAATTTCTTCCATTACGAGACCTTTCTCTCCAGCGTCACAAAACTATAATCGGCACTGTCTTTTTCACCTGCCGCGCGGAACGAAACCTCAGTTTCGTGCCATAAATCGGGGTGCGCGAGCGCAAAATGCGTGTCGCCCGACGGCTTCGCATGCACCCGTGTCAGATGGATACGCACGGCTTGAGCTTCAAAAAGGCGGTAAATCTCGCCACCGCCAATAATCATGACGCGCGGCGCATCGGCGCACAAGGCCAATGCCGCCTCCGGCGTCGCGACACGGGCCACCTCCGGCGGCAAGGGCGGCTCCGGATCGGTTGTTTGGCGCGACAGAACAATATTTTTGCGCCCCGGCAGCGCGCGCCCGATGGAACTCCACGTCCGGCGGCCCATAATGACCGGACACCCCATGGTAATCTCTTTGAAATGAGCCAAATCGCCCGGTAAGCGCCATGGCATGTCGCCCTGATTGCCGATCACGCCGTTTTCGGCGACGGCCACAATCATTTCAATGTGGGTAATTTGCACGTGGGTTAAACCGCCACCGGCGCAGGAATATGCGCCTGCGCGTGGTAATCGACCAGCTCGAAATCGTCAAAAACGAAGCCGAAAATGTCTTTTTTGTCGGGGTTTATCCGCAAACTCGGCAGGGCACCGGGGCTGCGTTCAAGTTGCAGGCGGGCTTGTTCCAAATGGTTCAGATAAAGGTGCGCGTCACCCAGTGTGTGAACGAAATCTCCGGGTTGCAAATCGCACACTTGCGCCAGCATCAGCGTCAACAGCGCATACGAGGCAATGTTGAACGGCACGCCCAGAAAAATATCCGCCGAGCGTTGGTAAAGCTGGCACGACAATTTGCCATCGGCCACATAAAACTGGAACAGACAATGGCATGGCGGCAGCGCCATATCGTCAACATCGGCAGGGTTCCAAGCCGTGACAAGATGACGCCGCGAATTCGGGTTTGATGTGAGCTGTGCAACAAGCTCTGAAATTTGGTCGATATGGCGCCCGTCCGAGGTTTCCCAGCTGCGCCATTGCCGGCCATAGACGGGCCCCAGATCGCCGTTCTCATCGGCCCATTCATTCCAAATGGAAACGCCATTTTCGTTGAGATAGGCAATATTTGTATCGCCTGCCAAAAACCACAAAAGCTCGTGGATGATTGACTTTAGATGCAGTTTTTTCGTGGTCAGCATGGGAAAACCCTGCGCGAGGTCAAACCGCATTTGGTGGCCGAAAACCGACCGCGTGCCCGTGCCCGTCCGGTCGCCGCGTTCCACGCCCTCGTCAAGCACGCGCTGGAGAAGATCAAGATATTGCCGCATGAGCGCATCATTCACGATTCCGCGGGCCACGCGCAACGTCTTTTGGTGAAACACTATGATTTTGCTGTGAAGAATGTTATATCACGGGTGTCGGCTTGCCGACTATGGCGATATACGGGCTTCGTAATAAACCCATCGGACCCGGGGGCAGTACCCGGCGCCTCCACCATTTCCATTTCCGGCCACGCGCCGGCTTTTGGGGGCGAACCAGGATCGACGAGGGCGTAAAGGATGTTTCCGTCGCTCGGCATGGCACCCACCGTTATCGGGCCAATTTGATAGTTGCAAATGACAACTACGCGGAAGTAGCAGTCGCTGCCTAGTCAGCGCCTCAACTTCAATTAAAGTCCATCACCGTCGCTGGTGATGGCGGGGTCCGGAAGGCACCTGGCAACAGAAGCCTTCCATTATTTCTTTTGCCCGGTTCGCGGGCCAGGTTCAGACATGACAGACACGCTCGACTACCAGACCATGACCCATAATGCGATGATGAGCATTGTTCGTGACGCGCTTGAAAGCGTTGCGGAAAGCGGCCTGCCCGGTGAGCATCATTTCTACGTTACTTTTGCACCGCAGCATCCCAGCGTCGATATGTCGGACGATTTGCGTGCGCGCCAAGGCGACGAAATGACGATTGTGCTGCAGCATCAGTTTGAAAATCTCATTGTCTCGGAGCGCGGCTTTCAGGTTGATCTGGCGTTTGACGGCGTCGTGCAAACCTTGCGTATTCCGTTTTCCACGATACTCGCTTTTTTCGACCCGTCGGTTGAGTTCGGACTGCGCTTTCCGGCCAATCAAGAACAAATGCTGGACGCGGCACCTCCGGCAACCGCCGCGCCAGACACCCAAGCTCGCGATGACGCCGACGCCCCCGCGCCCGAAGCACCGAAAACCGGCGAGGTCGTCAATCTCGACACGTTTCGAGACAAATAGCGAAAAACTCACGCGCTGGTCTCTTGGCGCGTATGGCATCTCATGCTAGACCCGAAAAAACACAGGTTAGGAGGGATGCATCATGACAGCGACACGCACGGAAACCGACAGTTTTGGGCCCCTAGAGGTGCTGGCAGACAAATACTGGGGTGCCCAGACACAGCGTTCCCTCGGTAATTTCAAAATCGGCAATGAAACCATGCCCCTGCCGCTTATTCGCGCGCTGGGCATCGTCAAAATGGCGGCCGCCAAAGCCAATATGCAGCTCGACAATCTGGAAACCGAGATTGGCGAGGCGATTGTGAGCGCCGCCACGGAAGTTGCCAATGGCGCACTCAATGACCACTTCCCGCTTGTTGTTTGGCAAACCGGTTCGGGCACGCAATCCAACATGAACGCCAATGAAGTGATTTCCAACCGCGCCATCGAAATGCTGGGCGGCGAAACGGGCACCAAAGAGCCTGTGCACCCCAACGACCATTGCAATCGCAGCCAATCCTCCAATGACACATTTCCAACGGCCATGCATATTGCCGCCGCCGAGGAAGCCGCGGGTCGGCTGGTGCCGGCGCTGGAACATTTGCATGGCGCTCTGGCAGCGAAATCCGAAGCCTGGGCTGATATTGTCAAAATCGGGCGGACGCATTTGCAAGACGCCACCCCGCTTACCTTGGGCCAGGAATTTTCCGGCTATGCGACGCAACTGAAATATGCGCTTGAGCGCGTGCGCGCCTCCCTGCCCCGCCTGCTGGCGCTGGCTCAAGGCGGCACGGCGGTCGGCACGGGGCTGAATGCCAAGCCCGGATTTGCCGAAGCCTTTGCTGCCGAAGTTGCCGGCTTCACAGGGCTTGATTTCGTGACGGCGGAAAACAAGTTTGAAGCGCTGGCCGCGCATGACGCGTTTGTCGAAATGTCGGGCATGTTGAACACGATTGCCGCGTCTTTGAACAAAATTGCCAATGATATTCGCTTGCTGGGATCGGGCCCGCGCTCGGGATTGGGCGAATTGAGCCTGCCGGAAAACGAGCCGGGTTCGTCGATCATGCCGGGCAAAGTCAACCCAACCCAGTGCGAAGCATTGACCATGGTATGCGCGCAAGTGATGGGCAATCACACAGCCATTTCGGTCGCCGGCGCGCAAGGCCACATGGAACTGAATGTTTTCAAGCCGGTTATGGCCTATAATCTTATCCAGTCGATGCGGCTGATCGGCGATGCAGCGGTCAGTTTTACCGATAATTGTGTGGTCGGCATTGAGCCGAACACGGCCAATATTACCACGCTGATGGAACGCTCGCTCATGCTGGTGACGGCGCTGGCACCAAAAATCGGCTATGACAACGCCACAGTGATTGCCAAAACCGCGCATAAAAACGGCACCACTTTGCGCGAAGAAGCCGTGGGCGGCGGCTATGTTAGCGACGCGGAATTTGACGAAATTGTGCGTCCCGAAGACATGATCGCGCCGAAATAAAGACGCGCAATAATTTTGGAAAAGCCAACCAAACGCTCGATCACCATCGCCGGACACGCAACCAGCATTTCGCTGGAGCCGAGTTTCTGGGCGGCTTTGTCCGATATGGCGGCGGCGCATAAATTGTCGATGGTCGATATGATCGCCGAGATCGACGCCCGCCCGCGCACCGGCAGTCTGACAAGTGCCTTGCGCGTCGCCATCTTAAACTGGGCGCGGCACCCGCAATCGCCTATTGGCCCGCAATCGGGGGGGCACGCATAATCGCAGGACGCGGCGCGTCGAGGGCGTCAGTCAGGTCAACGCGGAGCGTGCTGCGCCCAAGGCTGTTGTAAAATTCTGACTTGGCGTCAACGCGCTGTTCGACCAAATCCACATTACCGCTTATTTTGGCAAGCAAGCGGTCGCCTTGGCGTATAAGTTCCAAGGCGCTGGTTTCAACGCGTCCGTCGCGCAGCGTAAACAGACCCAGACCACGGCTGAAAGCCTCACCGCCATTCCAGAAATAAGTTTCGCCCAGCACGGGCTGCGCGCCGCCTTCAACAGCGCCCAAAGCGTTGCGAAGCTGGGCGACATTGAAAGCCTCAAATGTGCCGGACTGGATTTCCACCTGCGCCGCACCGGCGAGCGAGGCAAAAATATTGCGGGTGGACGTGCCGCGCCCCTGAAACGAAAAATTTCCCGAAACCGGAGCGCGCAGCGCCGCGCGTTCATAGGCATGCACCAATAGCGCATCCAGATTGAGATTTGCGAAACTGCCAATGAGCTGAAATGACGGCGTCAGTTCGCCCCCTTCAGCCTGCAGGTCGAATTCAAACTGCCCGCCCAAAATAGTGGCGGTAATGTTGGGAGCTTCCACCACGCCTTCGACCAATTTGATATTCGTCAGCAGGGTTTCCACCGGAACGCCCAGCACGGCAGCATTGGTCAGGCGGATTTGCAAATTGGCATCGCTGGCGCCAAGAAGCTGCCAGCCTATGGACGCTTGCGACCACCCGTTATCGGCATCAAACACGGGCAAAAACGGGTCGAGATTCAGCGCATCCAGCAGCAGGTTTGCCGTCAAATTATTACCCGCACCGGCCGGTTCGCCGCCAAATTCCATGACGCCCTCCCCAGTAAGGCGTCCGGCGCCGAGCGCCAGATCAACATTGGAAAAGCTGATGCCCTCCTGACGTACCAAAAGCTGCGACGTGCCCGAAAAAGCAACATCGGCTCGGTCGGGCCGCATCATACCCATATAGGGCAGAATATCGCTGCCCGATGCGCGCATAAGCCCTTCAATGCGCCGCCCTGTGGGGCCGGGTCGCACTGTGCCCGATAGCGAAAACAGATCCCCATCGACGGCAAGTTCCGCCTGCAAGCGTGACACTGACCCCGGTTGGGCATCGGTTGACAGACTGAGCACACCCAGTTGGTCGCGCGCCCGCGTTTCCGGCAGACCGAGGCGCGCCAACATATCGTTTGCCGCCCCCTTAAGCACCAAATCGAAGCGCGTGCCGGCGGCATCAAGCGCCAGGTCGCGCACCGGCGTGCGGATGCCCAGATCAATATCGAGCGCGCCCAGCTTTCCCGACCCAGCGATCTCGATATTGGGCCAGTCCGGATCGTCACGCGCGGGCAATCGCAGGCTGGACGACAGCGATAGGGGCCGCGACAAATCCAAACGCAACGGCTCAAGATCAGCCATTAGCGGTTTCAGCAGGCGCGTCGCATCCTGCGTTTGCAAGTCGATCTCGAGCGCACCATCGGCCGCCTGGCCGTCATGGTAAAGCGTGCCGGTCAATGAGAATTTGGAATCCAGATAATTCTCAAATTGCAAAAGCTGTAATTGCAATGCGTCGTCAACAATGCGCCCCTGCACCGACACCGGCCCCAGCCTAACCTCGTCGGCGCGAATGTCGTCGCTACGCAATTCGAAGGTGAAATCGCGCTGTCCGGCGCGCGCGGGCAACACGTTCTGCAACCAGTTACCAAATGGCAAATCCAGAACCGGAAACGGCGACGGGCGCGACACTCTGGCGTTTTCCATCAACCCGAATGTTTGCAAATTGGCTTGCGAAAAATGCAAATCCAAATGCCCGCGCAATCTATCCGTGCGCGACATGTCCAACTCCAGTTCAAGCTGATCGCTGCCTATGCGCCCCGACAGCCCGGTCAGTTTGAGGTGCTCAGGCCCAATGCTGAATTCGGTCACCAGCCCCATGCGTTGCAACAGCGGCTCGTCCACCGTCTCGGCAAGAAGCGATAAATCAATGCCGATCTGCGCGCCCAGCCACAGCAAGGCGGCAACACTGTCAGAGCTACGCACCGCCAGATCGCCCGACAGCTTCAGCGCCCCCGGCGGGCCCGCAAGTCTGGCGGCCGCCAATAGGGAGGAATTGAACGGCATATCGGCACTGAACCGATTGATACGGACGCTGTTTGTGCCGGTCTGAAAGTCGACAACCAAATTTCGTCCGACCTCTCCACCCAGCAAAAACCGGCCCGACAACACGCGCGCGTCAACGTCAACCGACGGCAAAAAATCGCCAATCGCCGCATATCCGTCGTCTGGCGGCGTGGCGCTTTGGGAACCGGGCACCAGCCCGATCAGGTCAAAATCAATTTCATCAGCGCTCAACCGCGCGCTTATCTGCACGGGCTGGTCGTCTTTGCGCGGCCAGACAATGCCGATCTGCGACTTAAATTGTGTCGCCAGCGCTCCGATTTCTAGATTGTCGGCAAACAAGCCGGCCTCAGTAATGCGGATCAGGCCGTCGACTCGCGCCGTCTCGGATGGCGCGCTGTTAGTTTTGAGCGCGAGCTTTGAGAGAAATTCGGGGATGAGACGCTTATCGCGCAGCGTGATTTCACCTTCCACAGCGGCACTCGGGCGCTGATTGAAAAACCCGCTAAATTGCACACCGCTATCAGTGCCCAAGCGTGCGGTCAGCCGCAGCGGTAAGCGATTGGTGACAAAGCTGCCAATGCGCGCATCCAGCGATACAGCTTGGCCCCCGTCATCGTGTTTTTGAACGGTCAGACGGAAAGGCCCGTCGGCGGCTTCGGCGTAAAATTTACCGCTCAGGCCCGTCATACGAACCGGCACGGCGCGTGGGCGTTGCAAGGTTAACTGCACCTCGGAAAAACTGATTTCCGGCGCCGGAAAAAGCCGCAGCGCGTCGGTTACGCTGCGCGCATCCTCGAGGCCTGTTATGCGGATTTCGGCCTGCCGTACGGCCAGATTTCGAACTTTCAACTTGCCGTCGAGCAGCGCGCTCAGCGATACGCCAGCGTCAACTTCATTGGCAGACACAACGACAGATGGGATTTGTCCGCTTTCTTGAGCGCCATCGGGCGGTTGGATCATCGACACGATATTTTCAAACTGCAAGGCCGGGCTCGGCAAAAGCCGCAGCGTTACCGGCCCGTGCGCCGTAATGTCGATATCCATATCACGGCTGATTTGCGCGGTGATCTGGTCGCGGCGCGCGTCTATGTCGAGCGTATAGGGCACCAGAAAAGCCGCCGCAATCACCAGCGTGATAGGAATAAGAACGGTCAGCAGACGCATGTGCATCACGAAAAACTCCATGATTCCGGAAATTGAAGCTATATTAGCATACTATGGTGTGCCAACAGCGGAAATGCCACGCAACACGTGATATAGTGACGACAGCACTAAGAGAATCACTTGAGTACCATTTATTATGGAAAATGATCCGTTTGATCTGGGATCGGACACACCGCCCCCGCCGCCCGCGCAGCCGGGGTCAATCTCGGCTGCCGCGCGCGCCAATATGGATGCGCGCCGCGTCGGGCCAATGCTGGACGGCCTTAATGACGAACAGCGCGCCGCGGTTTTGGCCGATGACGGCCCGCTTTTGCTGCTGGCCGGAGCTGGCACGGGCAAAACCCGCGCCCTGACCACGCGCATCGCGCATAAAATTGCCACCGGACAGGCCTGGCCGAGCCAAATTCTTGCCGTGACCTTCACCAATAAGGCCGCGCGCGAAATGAAAGAGCGTATCAGTTCGTTGATGGGCGAAACCGTTGAAGGCATGGGCTGGCTGGGCACGTTTCATTCAATATCAGTGCGTATTTTGCGCCGCCATGCCGAACTGGTCGACCTGCGCCCCGATTTCACCATTCTGGATACGGACGACCAAATTCGTCTCATCAAGCAAATCATCCAAGCCGAAAACGTCGATGAAAAAAGATGGCCCGCGCGGCAAATGGCCGGGCTGATTGACCGCTGGAAAAACCGTGGCTGGGGCCCCGAAGACGTGCCCGACGGCGAATCCGGTTTTTTTGCCAATGGTCTGGGCGGCAAGATTTACACGACATATCAGCAAAGGCTGAAAATTCTCAACGCCACTGATTTTGGCGACCTGCTTTTGGAGTGTCTGCGCTTGTTCCGTGAAAACGACGCTGTGCTGGTCGAGTATCAAAACAAGTTCAAACACATATTGGTCGACGAATATCAAGACACGAATGCGGTGCAATATTTGTGGCTGCGCCTGCTCGCACAAGCGCATAACAATATTTGCTGCGTCGGCGATGACGACCAGTCTATCTATGGTTGGCGGGGTGCCGAGGTGGACAATATTTTGCGCTTTGAACGCGATTTTGCCGGCGCGCAGGTTATCCGCCTCGAGCGCAATTACCGATCGACACCGCATATTCTGGCTGCGGCATCGGGCCTTATCGCTGCCAATGAAGGGCGGCTTGGCAAGGAGCTTTGGACTGACCTGACCGAAGGTGAAAAGGTTAATGTGCGCGGCGTATGGGATGGCGATGAAGAAGCGCGCCTGACCGGAGACGATATTGAGGCCTATCAGCGCGCCGGTGACAAGCTGAACGAAATGGCGATATTGGTGCGCGCCAGTTTTCAGATGCGTGAGTTTGAAGACCGCTTCATCGCTTTGGGTGTGCCGTATCGGGTGATTGGCGGCCCGCGGTTTTACGAGCGCGCCGAAATTCGTGATGCCAATGCCTATTTCAGATTGATTGCACAGGCCGATGATGATTTGGCGTTTGAACGCATTTGCAATAAGCCGCGTCGGGGGCTGGGCAATGTGGCGTTACAAACTTTGCACGACGCTGCGCGGCGACAAAACACCTCGCTTTACCGTGCCGCCACACAGCTCGTTCAGACCGAAGAATTGAAGCCAGCCGCGCGGCGGGCGCTTAACGGCTTTATCCAAGCCGTCGAACGCTGGCGCGGGCTGCTGCCGTCAATGACGCATACCGAACTGGCCGAATTGGTGCTGGATGAAAGCGGTTACACCGCCATGTGGCAAGCCGACAAGTCGCCCGAAGCGCCGGGCAAGCTGGAAAACCTCAAAGAGCTTGTGCGCTCAATGGACGAATTTGAAAATATGACGGGCTATCTGGAACATATTTCTCTGGTGATGGACGCACAGACCCAAGAAAATGACGACAAGGTTTCGTTGATGACGCTGCACGCCGCAAAAGGGCTGGAATTTGATACGGTTTTTCTGCCCGGCTGGGAAGAAGGCCTTTTCCCGCATCAGCGCAGCCTTGACGAAAGCGGTACAAAGGGGTTGGAGGAAGAACGCCGCCTCGCCTATGTGGGCCTGACGCGCGCGCGCCAACGCGCCACGATTTCATTTGCCGGCAACCGCCGCACGCATGGGCAATGGAATTCGGCCATCCCCTCGCGGTTTATCGACGAATTGCCGGCGGAGCATGTCGAGGTTGGCGACACCGAACATGTGGGCAGTGGCTTTGCCAGGCAGAGCCGCTTTGCCAATGATTTCGCCGCCTCGAGCTATAACAGCCCAGGCTGGCAACGCGCGCAGGCCAATCGCAGCCGCCTCACGCCAAGTGACCCGCCGACAATCCAAGCGCGCGCTGAGACCATTGTCTCCAATATGTCCGACAGCCCCTATCAGCGCGGCGAACGCATCTTCCATCAAAAATTTGGCTATGGCCGCATTGAGGCCATTGAGGGCAATAAGCTGACAGTGGGCTTTGAAAAAGCGGGACGCAAAAAAGTGCTCGACACTTATGTCGAAAAGCATTGATAACGCCCCATGTCCCCGATTTTCACAGCGCGCGTGACGACGCCCAACCCTGATTTGGCCGAGGTGTTTTTCGACAATGCCGGCGCGGTCGCCCAGGCCATTGGATTGCCGCAAAATGGCCGCACGCGCATTGACGCCTATTTCACCGCCGCCCCCGAATTTGGCGACCTGCCCTTCGCCCATGAGGATTTTGCCCTGGAACAAGTGCCGGATGAAGACTGGGTTACGCGCAGCCAGCAAAACCTTCCGCCCGTGTCGGTGCCGCCGTTTTTCCTGTTCGGGCGCCATGACCGACCGCATCGCCGCCGCGCACACTACCAAATTGAAATGGATGCCGGACTGGCTTTTGGGTCGGGCCATCACGCCACCACACAAGGATGTCTGCACCTGTTGGCTGATGTGTTGAAAATCCGCCGCCCGGCGCATGCCGCAGATATCGGTACCGGCGCGGGCACGCTTGCC
>MDTB01218552.1_pt1 | contig 14872 bp, 24 predicted proteins | sample 811161 | NCBI WGS metagenome assembly MDTB01 (sample SAMN05326650, study PRJNA326480) | marine metagenome | isolation source: seawater | place: Mediterranean Sea | collected 2009
AATAAAATGGATGTTCAATTCTACAATGATGAAATGATGTGTGAAATACTACAAAAAGAAAGTGTAATGAATCTTAAAAATAATATACAGAAAGATAAAAAATTATTCTTTATAAAGGATTTAGATTTGAATAGTGTCTTTTTAATACAAGTTTAAAAGTATGATTTTATAGTATTATATATTTCTGTAAATGTGCATCTAATATGATTATAATTTTCTGGTATAGGTGTGGGTAATGATTCTGGTATAAGTATTTTTTCAGTCACTAATTCTGGTGATAATTCAGGTGTTTTACTTTTAGGATAATCATACGAATATGTTCTCAATAATTTATTGATATAACATATTTCTCCATCGACAACCATAACATCCCAATCACATAATCCATCTTCTTTTAATCTTCCCTCTGCTAATTTAATATTATTTTTTATTCTTTCATGAATTAATCTACTTTTAATTTCTTGTTCTGCTAAAATATCTCTATGACATCTACTACATCTACTATATTCACAATTAATACAACAATAAGATATATTATTTTTCCTACAAATATCACACTTTCCCGATTTATGAATATATTCCATTTCATGATCCACTTCTGAACAAATTGGAACTAAAGTAAAGTCCATATTTAAATCAATTATATTTTACTATTTTTTTTATTATCTTAAAAGATAAAATCAAATTTTAACTATAAAAGTTCTTATTTTCTTCTTTTACAACTTCAAAATTCTTAGGATCATTTTTATCAATAATTTTAATGAATCCATCTAATAATTCTAAAATATTTTCACATTCTCGATTATAAAATAAAAATTCTTGTAACATAGCTGTTGTAAATTTCTTGTGTGAAACTTCTCTATAAAAATCTTTAAATTTATCTTTCTGTTCTGATAAAAAGGTTTCAAACATCTTTTTAGTTTGATATTTATCGGCATAATCTAATTCTATCTTATTATCAATTCTACAAGATCTTATCATAGCAAAATCTAATACTTCAGGTTTATTTGCTGTTAAAAATAACATAGTTCCTTCTACACAAGTAAAACCATCTAAACAATTTAAGAATGCTTGTAATGTAATTCCATTATGATCATCTCCTTCTTTTCTTTCGCCATCAAAAAGTGTATCAATATCTTCAATCACAATAATTCTTTCTTTATCTTCATTATCACTGATATATGAAAAAGCATCTACTAAATTTGTATCTAACATATCTTTGCTAATCGGTAAAATATATAAATCACAATCTAAATGTGAAGCAATTGATTTAATAAGACTCGTTTTACCCGTTCCAGGTGGACCATGAACAAGTTGAACACTCTTATAAGGAATACCAAATGATAAATAAATATCTCTACTTTCATCTGAAAAAAACTTTTTAACATTATTCATAATTCCATCTAAAGCATTTTCTTTTAGATAAACAGTTGATAAAGGTCTCTTTGGTGCCTTAGACAATAAAGTCCAATAATCTTTCTTATAATAATAAATATTCATTGTTTCTTTAGTACAAGATTTAACCTTTTTCTTTTGCCCTTTATTCCATTCTGATGCGTCATCAACTAAATTCATTAATAATTCTTTAGATTCCCCCCTTAACTCTAATTTATATACTATTTCTTCATCCGATGAACAATCGTGTTGAGACATTAATTTATAAGGAACATTATTATTATCCTTAATCATAGTATATTTAACATGAATAGGTTTACCTTGATATTGAATAATTATATCACATTCATTTGGCATATTTACTTTTAATTTTACTGGTTTTTCTTTACGTCTAAATCTCCATTCATTAAAATGATATATCTTTTCAACACTGTAATTAAATGAATTTATTTGTTCACCATATTTTTCACATAAATATTTTAATACTTCATCATGAAAAGGCCAACTATTTAACATAATCATCTTTTGCTTAAAATATGTTTCTCTTTCATAAAACCTATATGATAAATATCCACAACTGAAAGCTGTAAATCCTAAGATACCATTTAAACTAATTTTATTCATTGATAAGTTATTCATACTACTATTATATAATTTGAATAACTTTAAATAAATTTGATTTAAAAATATTAAATATTAAATACAATATATATAGTAATATGGATAGTAATTCAACAATTAAGAAAATCAATAGTAGTCGCAATAATCTAAAATCTTATCTCAGTGAAGAATGGAAAACAGATGATATAAAAGATTATAGTGATTTAGAAATAGAAAAATTATATAAATCATCGCAACATATTAAAGATGGTATAAATTTTGGAGCTGCATCGGGTTGTAATATTACACTATATCATAAAATGATACCTAGTCATAAATTACATATTATTTATTATAATTTCCCTGAAATAGGAAGACCAGCAGTAAAAATTAATAAACAATGTGCTGAAAAATTAAATAATTTATATATTGAAGAAATTATATCTTCCGAAGATAGTTTAATTATTATATTATTAAACCCTGTCCCTGAAAATTTAGAAAAAAGTATTAATGATTTATATAATAGTGGTCAAGAAGATATAATTAAAAATGGTTTAAGTGAAACTATAATGAATGAAAATGATTCATTAGAAAATTCATATAATAATTATCATTTTAGAAATATTCATATTTATCATTTAGATACATTGAGCATTGATATTTTAAAACATAGTAGAGTTCCTAAACATGAAGTATTTAGATTTGATAAAGACATAGAACGTATATGTGAAAAATGTAATTGTAGAAAAGATCAATTACCAGTTATTGAAAGAAATGATGCTATAGCAAAACGATTAAGAATAGCTCCAGGTGATATCTGTAAAATTACTCGTATTAGTCAAACGGTAGGTGAAACTGAATATTATAGAGTTTGTAAGTGATATTTACAATGTTGAATCCGCAATAATTTGATCATAAACATTTCTTGGAACAATTCTTACTTCACTACCTCTTTCACATTCTGGTTTCATACTTTGAGCATAACCTGCTGTAACAAATAATACTCCTATAATAAATAATAGTAAACTTAATCTCATAATAATATTATCTTATATTTTTTTATCATTTTATAACATATTATTATTACTTGATAATAAATCATCTAATTCTGATATACCTCTTGGTGCTGTATCATATCTACTATGTCTAAATTTACTATCGTGTTTTTCATGGTCTAGGATAACCATATGAGGTAATACTTCTCTATTAACATCATCACTTCTAGGTAAATAAATGACTGAACATTTAGAAGGATAATCTTTGTTTAAATTATACATACTTATGTAAGCATACATAAATACGGATAAACCAAAAATACATAAGAGTGTTATTAATGAACTCATATTAAATTAACAATTAAATTAAAAATAAATTATTGACCTTCCTGCTTACGTTGCATCCAAGGATCATCTGAATTAAGTGAATCCTTAATATCATCAGATACTTCTGAACCCTTTTTAACAGCCTCCACCCCGGCTTCCCCGCTTACACTTTCAGGTTCAGGTTCCATATCAGTAATTTCTTCTAAAGAACCTCCTTCCTGAATAGGATCTTCAATAGGATATTCTTCTGAAGCATCCTTTTCCTCAAGTTTCTTCTTTGCTAACTCTTCCTCTTTCGCTTTCCGAACTTCTTCTTGAGCCGCTTTAACCTTTTCTCGTTTTTGTTCTTCATAGAAAATATCACGGTTTACATTGTTTTCCTGATATTTTTCCATCATATCATTTAACTGACTATTCTGGAAAACTTCATCTGCTACCTTATCAGCATTTGGATCCCAGGGCAACCAGTAACCTACCTGACCAACAAATGTATGAAAACCACTATCTCTCATAGATAATTTTTTTGCTCTGTCTTCAGCCGCCTGTCTCGTATCAAATACACCCCTTACTTTTAGACCACGGACAGATGTCTGAAATTCATTCTGTTCATCAAAATCTCGTTGTAATTTATCTTCATATTTATATGTAAAATCCTGATATTTACTATATACATCTTCAAATTTTAATTTTTGATCTTTACAATAAGATTGTAAAAATTTAACACATTTAAATGCTTCTTTATTCTGCATCAAAGTTTCAGGGGATAAAAATGATAAACATACATAATTCTGACCCGGAATCGCTTCATCAACCTCTAGATAATCGGGTTGTTGTTTTTTCTCAGATACTTCTTTATCACTCATTTTATATTTTTAATAATTAATCTTTTTTTTTAAATAATTTTTAAACTTAATTATATTTAAAAAATTTATTATAAATATAAATAAAATGCCAATAACTATTTATAGTCATAATGATTATGATAGTTTATGTAATTGCTTCGATAATTTATATACATTAATAGTAGGTTGCTTCTTTCCTTCTATACTATTCGGTCAAACATATGAAAAATCTAAATTTGGTAATTGTTTTACGGGTTTTATGAAAATGTTTTTATTATATTTTATATTTTCATCTTTTTCTATAATAACAAATACTAATTTAGAAGAATCATTATTATTTTCTAAACAAAATAAATATTTAAAAAATTTTGATGATTGTAAAAATGATAAATTATGTAAAATAAATATTAATTTAGAAGATAGTTGTAATTTTGTAAACAATACACAAATATGTCATTGTTTACAAAATTCTTATCTAGAATATTGTGATTTTAATAATAATATATTACCAGATATTCTAAATCAATTAATGATTTATTTATTTTTATTGAATATATCACAAATTATCATTTATAATATAATTATGGGTTTCTTTTCTAGTTATTATCGTAATAAAATTTCATATAAATTAGATATTCGCGAAAAGAAATGGAAATCCTTTTGTATTCATTGTTGTCCATTAACACATATGTTAGCATTATGTCAAGAATATAAAGCAGTTGAAAAACATAATTTATTAATTACACCATTAAATCCCGTAAGTTTAAGTACTAACTTTATGGTTTAACTTTTAAAGCTCTAGGAGATTTTTTACCTAAACTATAATCTTCAAAAAGATAAGTATCTGTTTGGGATGATGCTCTATTAATTAAAGTTGTAAATTGATAAGTTATAAGAGTAAACATACTGCCATAAATCGAAGTTTGATAATTCTTAAGATGATAACTAGCATCTGTGCAAGCATTACATATTAAATCAGTTCTCATAAATGATAACCATCCATTACAACCATACCAATTACAAAATTGATAAGATCCAAATGATATACTCGTTAATAAACCTAATGTAAATATTAGATTCATAAAATTTTTAAAAACACTCATTCAAGTTAATAAAATTTATTAAATTAATTTTAAATTACTTTTTCTTTCTGCGCTTTGTTTGTTTCTTCTTTTTCTTTCTCCGCATAGTTTTTTTCTTTTTTCTACCTTGTATTCCCATTAAGTCTTTTAACTCGGGGTATTTTTTTACAAGATTGTTTAATACTTTTAGTTCATTATCATTAGTTATAAGGCTATTTAATTCTTCAAATTTTTGTTTTATTAGGTCTTTATAATAACCCTGTGGATCACTGGCTCCAAGTAATATTTCTATACCTTTTGCTAAATTTAATATTTGTGATTTTTTTTGTTTTTTCATAGTTTGTTCCTTTGCTAATCGAAATCCCTCACCTGGTTCTGGTTCTGGTTCTAAATCCATATCTGAAACAGGTAATAAAATATCTTGAAATACAAGTTCAAGGGTCTTAATAATACTATCATGTGTTATACCCTTTTCAAAATATTCCTTCATTATAACAGGTGTAGAATCACCTTTATTCCCAGGATGAATACCTTCTAAAACCTTAGTTTTAATATTAATATCTCCTTTATTAATCATTACACCTTTATGTATATCTAAAAATCTCTCAACACTTTGAAAATAAATTGGAGTTGGAACTTCTTCATCATGATTAATGATACCTATATTTATTAAAGCAGTTGTTAAACCCTTTCTTAAATCTTCCCAAGATGGATTATTAGAAACTCTTGGAACCTTTTGATTACTTATCATTTCACTCATCATTTTACTACCTTGTACATATGCTTCTTCAGCCATCGGAGCAACATATTCAAATGCTTTATTTCCTATCGTTTTACTTACTTTCCCTAAATTCTCAAAGGCATATTTAGCACCTTGTACAGCATATTTTCCTTTATTTAATCTGCTGGTTTTACCCCTTTTCTTTGGTGTATTTGCTAAAGAAGTAGCACTACTCATAACTCTTTCTTTTCCTTTTTTTTTACGAGATGGCATATTATTTATAATATACTATTATAAATTTATTTTCTTTTATTTCTAGTATTTTTTCTACGCCTCCTACTACGAATACTATTTTTACTATTTGTAGGTAATCTTATCATCGCATTATTTTTACCATCATAATGATCTCTATATACTTGTGGTAGCATTATAAAACCATTCTTTTCATAACATTTAATACCACTTATATTTTCTTTACCTGCTTCAGTTCTAACAGTTAAATATAAAATATGATTACCAAACTTTTTAACGAATTCGTCTGTTATCTGTTTACACAATCCTTGACCTCTAAATTCTTCTGATACCGATATACTATGTAAATACATCGTTTTATATTTACTAGCTTCTTGGCGTAACCCATCTATTCTGCCAAATCCTGAAGCAGCAACTTTATCTCCTATCATTAAATAACCGATATATTCATTATTATTTAACGATGTTTCAACTGTAGGATTCATGCCTTCATGACCAAAACCTCTAGTAGATTGTAAATTTATTTTATTTATTAGTCTCTCTATACCCATCTGAATGCGATTATTTTCTTGAACTTTAAATTCTTCTGAAGATAAAATAACCATTTTAATATCTATATAAAGATTATAGATTATATTTTATCTATATGAGTATTCTTTCTAATCAAGATTTAAATGATATTTTTGATTCTGAAGATTTTAAAACAAATCATGATGAATATATCTCTAAGAAAGAATGCTCACAATTTTCTGATTTTATAGACAGCATTGAATTAAACAAGAAATATTTTAGATTAGAAATGAATAAGAAAAAAGGTTATCGGAATAAACATAAAAATATGAGTGATGATACAATTGCTATCAAAGAAATTACAAGTCTGTTAAATAAAGTATCTGATAAAAATATTTTATCGGTTCGGAAAAAAATTAAAGATAAGATAGTTGGTAAAGATTATTTAAGAGATATGATTTTAGAAAGTATTTTACAAAAATGTATCCTTCATACGATTTATATTGATATATTTATTGATTTAATAAATTATTTATATCCTCATACACAAAATATTTCTAATAAAATTGATAAATGTAGTGATAAAATTTATAGAGATATTCAAAATTTAGAAATAAAAGGTGAATCTGATTATTTAATAATGTGCGAAAAGAACAAGAAACTAGATAAATTAATAGGTCATAGTTTATTAATCGCAGAGTTAGAAAAGAAAAAAATAGTCACAGGTAAAATACACCCTGTTATAGATGAATTTATAAAAACTCTTAAAGATTGTGATGATGATGATAATAAATATAAATGCGTTCAATGTCTTTATAATATATTTAAATCTTTTTATGGCGAATATATATTACCTGAAGGATATAATAAAAAATTACAAGATCTAATCAGTTCAGAAAAAACAAATAAAATTAAATTTAAAATGATGGATATAATAGAACGCAGATAAATTATTGAGAATTTATAGAATACAATAAATAAAATTCTAAGATAACTCCTATACTTATAGTTATTAATAAACATTTTGGATGTTTAAAATCTAAATCATCTAAATCCATTTTATTATTTATTATAATATATCTTTAATATAAAAGATTTATTTTTCAAATCTGAATTTATTTTTCAAATCTGAATTTATTATAAAAAAAAATATATTATAAAAAAAATATATTATTATATTATAAAAACAATGGTAAAACGAGGAGTAATGCGTCGAAGGGATCAAAGAACTAAGAAAAAAAGTGGTTCGCGAGCCGAGAGCAGGAGCAGGAGCAGGAGCAGGGGCGGGGGCAGGGGCAGGAGCAGGGGCAGGAGCAGGGGCAGGGGCAGGAGCAGGAGCAGGAGCAGAAGCAGGAGCAGGAGCAGGGGAACCGCTGGACCAGAACCCGAGCCAGAACCCGAGCCAGAACCTGAACCAGCCCCCACTCCTGAGGAGTTGCTGAAAAAAGTGAGAGAAGCCGGAAACGCGGAGGCGATGCGGGCCTTGATCGATGAAGCAGTAGAAAATGGAGAATTGCCAGAAGATAAATTTACAGAAGTCATCGAAATCTTCGAGGGTCAGGTCGAGCTTGAGAAAGAAGAATTTGCGCGCCGCCGGCGCGTCGGTACCCAACTTACGCGGTGGGCGCATGCAGCGGCTGATTCAAATCTCTTGTTAAATAGAGGTGCCGATTAATATTTAGTTATTTATTATCAAAGATCAATTTAAGAAATCTAAATCATCTAAATCCATTTTTTATATTTTTTATATTATATATTTAATATGAAATTAACGATTTCTAAAGTTGGTATCTTATTCTTTTTTATTATGTTTGTTTATTCGGGGTTCGGTAAAATAATGAATTTTCAAAAGAAATGTAAAGGATTAGCTAAAAAGACTAACCTACCATATCCAATGAATGAATTAGGTATGATTGGTGTTATCCTTCTAGAAATAATCGGTGCTTTAATCATAGTGAGTTATTTCTGGTTTCCTCAAATGACACAAAAATATATTAAGAAAGAATATGTTAAATATATTTGCTTGTTATTTATATTATTCATGATTGTTGTAACTCCATTATATCATCCACCACACAAACAAATCATTGCATTTTTATCAAATGTAACTACAACAGGTGGTTTCTTATTAATTTATAATATGATATAATATAAATGGATTATGAATATACGATTATTGGAGGGGGGCCATCTGGAATATATTGTGCTGATAAATTATCTCAATTAGGATATAAAGTATGTTTAATAGAATCATTAGAGACATTAGGGGGGTGTCATAGAGTTAGATATGTTAATGATAATAAAGGTAATAAAATACATACTGAACATGGTCCTCGAATATATTTAGGTGCTTATCTTGATTTTTGGGAATGGATAGAAACCATTAATATTAATAAAGATACTCATTTTAAAAAATATATTACCAGTACTTTAGGAGACGACATTTTAAGTTATTCACTAAAATTTAAGATACACGAATTATTATTTATGGTAATAGCTTATGTAATACAGAATATATTAAGAATAGATTTCTCTGAAAATTATACGATAGATGATTTTATGAATAATACATATTTTACCGTTGAAGGTAAAAATAGATTAAATAGAATTTGTCGTTTAATAGATGGTGGAAATACAGATAAAACTACTGTATTATCATTGTTTAAAGGTTTAGATACAGGTTTAACATATTCGATTTATGAACCAAATAAACCAATGGATAATTTAGTATGGAATAAATTCCATGATAAATTGATAAAACAAAATGTAAATATAATATTAAATACAGAAGTATATAGTATAAATAAAAATATAGTAAATACTAGAGATAGACAGATAAAAACAGAAAATATTATATTAACTATACCACCATATTCCTTGAATAATATTAAAAATGCATCTATTTTAGCTGGTTTTGATCCTGTAAAATTTGAATACTTATCACAATATCAACAATATGAACCATATATATGTGCTACAGTTAAATTCAAAAATAAATCCCCTCTGACAAGGTGGGGGATAGCTGGTGAACATCCATGGGGATTAGTTGATATAGATATGGGTCGTTATTTTGATGATGTAGATGGTAGTTTATTTATTGTCAGTGTTACGCACCCCGAAAAAATCGATCCAAAAACAAATAAACGAGCAAATGATATGAATAAAGATGAATTTTTAGAAAGAATTGTTGAAATAGTTAAACAAAGATTTAAAATTAATGAAGAACCTATCAGTAAAACTTTTAGTCCTAATGTTCAAAAAGTAAATGGTGGGTGGATTGAAACAGATAGAGTTTTTTTATATTCTCCTCCTGGTTGGTTAAAACCAGATATAAATATATCAAAGGAAAATAAAGTTTTTACTACAGGTCACCATACTGGTAATTCTTACCATGAATACAATAGTATGGAATCAGCAATACAAAATGCTTCACAATTATTATATGAAATAATACCTGAATATAATAAAATTATCTCAAAACCTTGGAGAGTAAGTACTATATTTTGGATAGTATTTTTATTAATAGTATCAATTTTTATATATAAATACAAAAATATTTAATACATTTATATAAATGATATCAGATGAAATTTTATTCTTTTTATTTAACGCAAAAATAGCTTTTTTTAGTGATATATTACTAAATATTTTATCTAGACATATAAAATTATTTTATACACTAAAACCTTATTTTCAAAACAAGTCTATGTTTGAGGCTGCTTTCTATGCTTTACTGACAGTTATTATTATTGTAGGTATTATTATGAAAATATTTCAGATATTTTATGATAAATATTTACCTGAAACAAATAAAGAAATATTTATTTATTTAGTATTATCATTTATTGTAGGTTATATAGGTGATATATTGATATATAAATGGAATATCTTTCCTAGATTAAAAACTTACTACAGAGTAGTTGGAAAAGGATTATGGGGTGCTATAGCGATTGTATTCAGTGTATTTATGGCGTTAGTTTATTTATATTTATATAAGAATTATAATATATGGATCCAGAAGTTAAAATTAAATTAGATAGTTTAGAAGAGAAAATAAATGATTTAGATGATAAATTAAGTGATATTTTAATATTATTAGAAAGAGATATAAAACCTAATTGTAATAAAATGAGTTCTCATATAGATTTTGTAGATAATGTATATGATACTGTTAAAAATCCATTAGGATTTATTTGTTCAAGAGTAGGTAAATTATCAAGTAATGAATCACATAGTTTAACTGATAAAGAATTAACCTAAACTTTTTAAGAGTTCTTCATAAAATTGTCTATTATTTTTCTTACTTTTATATTTTTTCAGATATCTAAATAGATAATAATCATGTTTAGGTAATGAAATATTCATACCATATTTAATTGTTATTTTATCTTCGGTTATTTTTATAACGATTCCTTTTTTATAAATTTCACCAGTAGATTTACTAATGAATATCAGTTTATCATTGAGAAATAATGTATCTAAATCTTGAACATATTCATATTCATCTAAATGTTTTTTAGACGATTCAGGTAAAAACATTCTTAAAACCTTCTCTTTGTCTTCATAAATAGTTAATATATCTTTTAAAGGTTCCATTATCAATATATATATTATTTAAGTAATAATTCTTTAATAATATAATATAATGATAAAAGATATATCAAAAATACGAGAATATCTAGAAGGATATGTTGAAGTAGAATTACCTTATGAATTTGAAAAAAAATCATCTATTCAGTATATTACTTGTGAATATGATGATGAAGGTAATATTTCTTGTGATACATTTTTCCCTAATTGTAAATTTATAAGAAGATGTAATGATATTATTATGTTAGAATCTAATACATTAATAAAAAGAGTTCCTATTTATAAAAGAGATAAAGAAGGTAATATTATTTATCAAAGTAGATTTTTTATCCCTGAAGAAAAAGATGATGATCCATTAAAAGAATGTGAATCGGATAAAAGTGAATTATTAAAAACGATAGAATATCAACAAAGCATTATTGAAAAATGTGGTGAACGGATAAAAACTTTAGAATTAGATAAACACGAAACATATGATAAAATATCTACTTATGAAGATTTATTACAACAAGGTAGATACAAATTAAAAGAATTAAGTATAGAAAATAGAGAGTTAAAAGAAAAAATAAATCATTATGAAGAATTAATACCAAAATTATATAACTCGCGATAAAATATATACATATATATATATGCCACCCAAAAGGAAACCTTCAGGGACTAATAAACTAATTGTTCCTAAAAAATTAAATAGAGGACTTATGGGACTAAGAAAAAATCAGGTGGAAAAACTAAGTATAGACACTTTGACTTCTTTATCAACCTATCCAGCACACCACGTATCAACACTGAAACCTGAAGATCCACAACCTGAAGTTATACAAGATATTAACCAATCAGAATCAGAATATGCGGAGAACTTATCATATGAATATTTACAGTTAAATGAAGATACTTCATGGACTTTAATAGAATAAAAAATTATTAATCATGGGTCCTCTGATATTGATGATCATTCACTAAATGTCTATCATCTTCATGATGCAATGGTTGTTCTAGCTTCACTTTTAAAAACATATCTTGAATATCATCATCATAAAGAATTTTATTTTCTAAATATTCAGGATTACCAAGTGTATAAAATGGATTTCTTAAATCGTGTGAATCTTTTTCTTTTTCAACCTTATAAATTTCATTAATATCTTCTTCAGGAAAAGCACCGGGTATTAATCTGAATGCTGAATCTATATTTGTATTAAAATCATAAGATTCATTATCATCCTCACATATAGGAGAATGATAAAAATGATCATATGTTCTTATCTTATGCGTATCTAAAAAAGCACTAAATGACCCTTTTTGTGGTTTCTTAACATTGTTTCTTTTCACTCTGTAATTACTATTAGGATATTTTTGAAATGGATAATTTGGATTATCTGTAGATATATCTTGTCTACAAGCATAGTATTGAACATCATCTGGTTCATCAGATAAGACTTCATTTGGTTCATAATTATTAATAAATCCCTCATTGATAAATATTACATAAAAGAGTAAAAAAAAACTTAATATATAAAATATATCTTTATTCATAATAATAATATATAATATATATTATGGAAGATATAATTACGGGTATTTTTTTACTTTTAATGATACTTTTATCAAATTTTATAGATCCTATTTTGGGAAAACGTATTAATAGTATTATCAACAAACATTATTCACTAAAATTAATAATATTATATTTATTAATATATTTTACGATACAATTTACGGGTGATATTAAACATTATTATGAACATTTTAAATATTCCAATTTGATATTTATATATTTTATAATGATTACAAAAATTAATATATATTCGGTATTTCTATTATTTATATTAATATTTATTTACTATATAATATATAAATACATAGAATATCTTTATAAAAAAAATGACAAAATCAGTGATGTAATTATTAAAGAATATAGATATTATAATGATATTATAAAGAAAATGATTATATTAATAACTATTATTTCATTTATATATGAAATCTATGATAAGAAGAATGTGATAAAATATATTTTTAATGAAAATTAACTACCCGTGCTACCAAATCCCCCATTCCCCCTTTCTGAATTAGATAATTCTTCAACAAGGTTTAAGTGAATAGGTTCTAAATATCTACCACAAATCTGAAATAATCTTTGACCTTTTTGGATGCTAAAAGGTTCATCAGAAATATTATCTACAACTGCCATAAGATTACCTCTGTATCCCGCATCAATAATACCTACACTATTCGCTAACCTTAGAGGAGTTTTACTAATACTTGATCTTGGATATAAATAATAACATACATTGCGGTCATCATTATCAGATAATCCCTCACATTGAATTTTAAAATCAATCTTTGCTTGAGCTCCAGGTAAAACTGTAATATCACCAGGACAATATAAATCTAAACCAGCATCTCCACGAGTTTCACGATTCATATTAGATGTCTCTAACGCATCATCATGATACATAGCTTTAATTTCATCATTGAGAGGTCTTATTAGTAGTTTCATATTTATTTGTTTGTAATGAATAAATAATTTTTAAATAAAAAAAATCAAATTTAGTTTAGAAAATATAATCTACCGATTCATAATGAATTCATCAAAAATTATCCTATAATTTTAAGATAATTTTATCATTTGTAGATTTTTTATATTTATAATATAATAGAGATTTTTTAGATGAATAATTTATTGTCATCCACCTATATGAGGATTACCACCGTGTTGCTCATGATGATGATTACCACCATATTTTTTTGTTACCCCACTGCCTCCACCGCCACCTCATCCACCGGTTTGGTAAAATCCACCCGTTTTGGATTTTCCACCACCACCTCATCCACCCTTCATAGAACGTTTTGATCTTTTATAAAATCGCTTTCTACTGTATCTTCTTGCTTTATTCAACCGTTTCGTCTTACTAGGTCTCTTTTTACCTAATCTCTGTTTTCTTCGAGCACTCCTTTTAACCATTTTTTTATATTATAATTTAGATAATATTTTCTCGACATTGAGGACATGTATTATTATTTTTTAACCATTTATTTAAACAATCTTTATGAAATGAATGCCTGCATTTTAAATTCATGACTTTATCATTCACCTTATATTTTTCTAAACAGATTGAACATGAATCTAATAATAAATTATCATTTGATCTAATTTTAATTATAGGTATTTTATTAACATTATAATTATCTTTACATTTTATTAAAAATGATTTCATTAAATACATACAAGGGCGGCAAAAAGATATAAATAATATAAATATTAACATTGATTTCATTGTTTCACGACTATCTATATCATCGTAAATATTACTATCACTATTAAAATTATCCGGATTATCATCAATCAAATTGTCATCAATCAAATTGTCATCACTATAATATTTATCCATATTAATTCTTATATATTATATTATTTTAATCGGTTTCTGAGTTAGGAGATAAACATAATTTAATATGACCTAAATTAGCAATATCATATTTAATCACTAGTGGATAATCATTTTTGATATACATATGTAATAAATTACATAAATTAGTACATTTTGTAAAAAGACA
>MDTB01181333.1_pt1 | contig 14871 bp, 17 predicted proteins | sample 811161 | NCBI WGS metagenome assembly MDTB01 (sample SAMN05326650, study PRJNA326480) | marine metagenome | isolation source: seawater | place: Mediterranean Sea | collected 2009
AGATAATTCTCTTTTAGTGCCAGCGATTAATGTTAATGACTCAGTAACTAAATCAAAATTTGATAATTTATATGGTTGTAGAGAAAGTTTAGTTGATGGGATTAGAAGAGCAACTGATGTTATGATGTCAGGTAAGGTAGCAATTGTTGCAGGTTTTGGTGACGTAGGGAAAGGTAGTGCAGCATCATTAAGACAAAGTGGAGCAAGAGTATTAGTTACAGAAGCAGATCCTATTTGTGCTTTGCAAGCTGCAATGGAAGGTTATGAAGTAGTTTTAATGGATGAAGCTATTAGCCAAGCAGATATTGTAGTAACAGCCACAGGAAATAAAGATATTGTTACAGCTGATCATATGAGAGACATGAAAGATAGAGCAATATTATGTAACATAGGACACTTTGATAATGAAATTCAAGTAGAAGCATTAAAAAATTATAAATGGACAGAAGTAAAGCCTCAAGTTCATGAGATTGAATTAAATGGTGGAAAAAGAATTATTCTTTTAGCCGAAGGCAGACTGGTTAATTTAGGTTGCGCAACTGGTCATCCAAGTTTTGTAATGAGTGCATCTTTTACAAATCAAGTAATAGCTCAAATAGAACTTTGGAATAATCATAAAAATTATGATAATAAAGTATATGTATTACCAAAAAACTTAGATGAAAAAGTTGCTATGTTGCACTTAAAAAAAGTTGGAGCAAAGTTGACAAAATTATCAAAGGATCAGGCAGATTACATAAGTGTAAAAACTGAAGGTCCATTTAAACCAGATGCCTATCGCTACTAATAGTGGCAAAATAAACATCTCTTTAGAAGTTAAAACGATAGAGTTAGCTAAGAAATTTTCTAAAATTTTAAAAAAAGGTGATGTAGTTTTTTTTCATGGTGAGATTGGGGTAGGAAAAACAACTTTTATAAGACATGTAATAAATAATTTACAAAAAAAAAGAAATATAAGTTTAACAGAGGTCACAAGTCCTACATTTAATATAGTTAATGAGTATGATGTAGATGATTTTTTAATTCAACACTATGATTTATTTAGACTAAAAAATATGAATGAAACTAAAAATATTGGACTTTTTGAAAACTATAAGGAAATACTAACATTAGTAGAGTGGCCAGAAAAAATTGAAAAGAAACCAATAAATACAATTGATTTATTTTTTGAATATGGAGAAAATAATGAAAAGAGATTTATAACTATTAAAGGTTTAGCTCAATTAGAATCAAATGAAATTTAATAAGAAAAATTTGAAAAATATAAAAGGGGATGCATCATTTAGATCTTTTTATAGAAAGAGAAATAATAAAAAAAAAACAGTTATTGTATATAGTAGCAAAGAAAAAGAGAAAAACTTATTGATCTACGATGCTATAAATAAATTATTAATTAGAAATAAAATTTTGGCACCAAAATTATTTAACGAGAATTATAACAAAAATTTTATAGAAATTGAAGACTTTGGAGATATAACTTTATTTAAATTATTAAAAAAAAGAAAACAAAATCAATTAAAGTTGCTTAAAGATGTAATTGATTTATTAAAAAAAATTCAAAAAATTAAACAAAGCAAAATTAAAAATTTTAAAGGTAATTATTACAAAATACCTAAATATAGTAAAAAAGAATTATTTAAAGAAGCAAAACTATTTTGTAATTGGTATGTAACTAAGTTTTTAACAAAAACTAAGGCATCAAAATTGAATAGTTTGCTAAACGAAGAAATAAAATTTTTATTATCAAAAGTTAAATTAAAAAATAATGTCTTTGTTCATAGAGATTTTCACGTTTCTAATTTGATGAAATATAAAAATAAAATTGCGATAATTGATAGTCAAGATGCATTAATTGGAAATAAGGCATATGATTTAGCATCTTTAATTGATGATGTACGATTTCAAACCAGTTTAGAATTTAAAAATAAAATTTTTAATTATTATCAAAATCTAAATAAAAGAAATATTAATAATCATTACCTTAAAAATGATTTTGAAATATTATCTGTTCTAAGAAATATGAAAATAATAGGAATTTTTACAAGGTTAGCTAAAAGAGATAATAAAAAAGATTATTTAAAATTAATACCTTATGCCTGGAAATTAATAGAAATAAGAACAAAAAAAAATAATATATTCAAAAAACTTAAAATATTATTAGATATAAATTTTCCTAAAAAAATAAGGAATTATAGATGAGAATTAATACAGCATTAATTTTGTGTGCGGGTTATGGTGAGAGGTTGCTTCCTTTAACTTTAGAAAATCCAAAACCCCTTTTAAAGATAAATGATGTTACTCTACTTGAAAATTGTATTCAATTAATTGAGTCATTAAATATTAAGAAGATAATGATTAATACTTTTTATTTAAAAAATGAAATTAAAGATTTTTTGAAAAAAAAAAATTTTGATATTGAAATAAGAATTATTGAAGATGGTAATAATATATTGAATACTGGAGGTGGAATTTTAAATATGATGAATTCATCTCAGGAAAATAATTTTTTAATTTTTAATCCTGATACAGTTTGGAATGAAAATTATTCAGGAGATATTAAAAAAATGGAAAAATTTTATTTTTCAGAAAAGATTAAAAATATACTTATGGTTGTTAATAAAGATTTAAGTTTTGATAATAATTTAAATGGTGACTTTAATTTGATTAATAATAAATTAGCAAAAAATAAAGAAAACGATTTTATTTATACTGGATGCCAAATTTTGAATAAAAATTTATTTAAAAAATTTGAGGTAAGTAATTTTCCTATTTCAGATATATGGAATAGCTTATTGAAAGAAAATAAATTATATGGATATGAAAATAAAAATAATTTTTATCATCTAACTAATTTAAAAATTTATAATGAATTATTAAAAAACCAATAAATCTTTAGCTCTTTTTTTTTCCAAATATTTACATTCTAGAATTTTATTCTTAGAATCTAAATTAATCATTAATGGGTTACCAGTGGGTATTTCTAAGTGAGATATTTTTTTTTCATCTAATTTAAATAAAAATTTACATAGAGCTCTTAAAGAATTACCATGAGCTGAAATTAAAATATTTTTATTGTTACTTAGTCTGTTTTCAATTTCATTTTTATAATATGATATTACTCTTTTATATGTGTCTTTAAGTGATTCAGTGTCTGGAATTTTATCAGAAGGTACATTTTTATATGCATCAATATTAAGAGGATGGTATGGGCTGTTTTTGCTTAATGGCTCAGGTCTTATGTCCCAAGATCTTCTAAATTCAAGAATTTTTTTTTCTCCAAGTTTATTTTTCATTTCTTCTTTATTTAGTCCAGTTAAAGAACCGTAATGTCTTTCATTTAATTGCCAAGCTTTAATTGGTTTATTTTTAGCTCTTAATGTATCTTGAATTAGTTTTAATGTATTAATAGCTCTTAATTGTAATGAAGAAAAAAAATAATCAATTTTTAAGTTTTGTTCTTTTATATATTCTCCAGACTTACATGCTTCAAGTTTACCTTTTCCAGTTAAATCTATATCGACCCATCCAGTAAACCTTTTTTCAAGGTTCCATTCACTTTGACCATGTCTAACTAAAAACAAATGAGGCATATTATATATTTTGATAACTGATAAAATTGATAAAATAAATAAAAATTATTATGAAAAAACTAGATAATATTTTAATAATCATTTTTCATTTAATTAACGTAGTATTGATCTCAATATACTTATATCCAGGTAGTATATTTGGATGTTTTTTATATCAAGATTGTAATCTTCAACCTCAAATTACTAGAGATTTCTTAATTTCTTCAAATCATTTTTATGCATTTGGTTTATTTTCTATTTTAGGAATTTTTGCCTACCGTAATAGTAATAAGATAAATATTCTTATTAAGTACTTATTTATAATATCGATTATTTTGGAGATGACACATATAATAATTCCTCAAAGAGAGTTTGAGATAAAAGATTTGTTTGGAAATATCTTAGGAGTTTTGCTTATAACATTTATTTATAAAATTAAAAAAAAATATGTATAAAATTAAAAGTAATAAAAAAATTACCAATAGTTTCTTAATCTTATTTTTTTTAATTTCAGCCTGCTCTTCAATTCCAAAAAATACATCTAATAGTTGCTCAATATTTACAGAAAAATATTTATGGTATAAACACGCCAAAAAAACAGAAGATAAATGGGGAACACCTATTTATATCCAATTAGCTATAATTAAAATGGAATCTGATTTTGATTGGTTGGCCAAACCCAGTAGACAAAAAATTTTTAAAGTTATACCTTTTAAGAGACCATCTAGTTCGTTTGGATATTCGCAGGCAGTAAAGGGGACTTGGAAACAATACAAAAATGAGACTGGAAATAAACTAGCTTCGAGAACAAGTTTTAAAGATAGTGTTGATTTTATTGGTTGGTATACTAATAAAACAGAATCTATTTTAAAAATTTCTAAACAAGATGCCTTTCGTCAATACCTTGCATATCATGAGGGATGGGGAAATTATAAGAATTATAAAAAAAACCAAAAAGTAATTATCTTAGCAAAAAAAGTAAAATTACAGTCTGATAAATATAAAACTCAATTGATAAAGTGTCAAAAAAGATTAAATAAAAATAAATTCGTAATTTTTTAACGAAGCTGTTTCTTTAGTTCAATATCCACAGCATCAATTCTTTTAGTATTTTTTGCAAGAGCCAAATACATTGTAGGAGTTACATATAATGTAAAAAATGTTGATATAATCATTCCTCCAAGAATTGTTGATCCTACTGCTAATCTAGAAGCTTCTCCTGCTCCAGGACCAATATTCCCAATTACTAAGGGTATCATTGCTATCATTGTACTAATTGAAGTCATCATTATTGGTCTAAACCTCATTTCACAGGATTCTTTAACTGCAGTTTCAATATTTTTACCAATAGCCCTTAACTGGTTTGCGTAGTCTACTATAAGGATACTATTTTTTGTAGAAATACCAATTAATATAACAAGTGCAATTTGTGAAAAAATATTAATAGAACTATTTAAAAATAAAATAAATACTAAACCACCAAAAAGCGCCAAAGGAACAGTAAGAACTATTATAAATGGATGAATAAATGAATTAAAGGTTGCTGCCATAACTAAATAAGCTGTCAATAGAGCCAAACCAAAAATAATGTAAAGCTCACTACTTGTTTCTTTTAACTCTTCAGATTTACCTTTCCATGAAATTTGATTATTAGTTTGAGTTTCAAAAACTGTTTTTTCTAAGTATTCCATTGCTTGAGAAAGAGTGTAATTTTCAGATATATTAGCAGATATAGTTACTGCTCTTTGTCTATTATACCTAGCTAATTTTTTAGCAGAGCCTTCTTCTTTAAATTCAACTAAATTTGCTAAAGAAATTAATTTTCCAGTTGTATCTGATCTTACAAATATTTTAGCCAAACCTTCTTTACTTCTTCTATCTACTAAATATTGCTGGAGTATAATTGGATATTCTTTACCAAGTTTATTAAATTTAGTAACAGTCTTTCCTCCATAAAGTGTTTCCAACGTTTTTCCTATTGAGTCAGTTGATATGCCTAAATCTTTAGCTCTATTTTTATTTATAGATAATTTTATTTCTGGTTTATTTCTTGAATAATCAGACTCAATTCTAGACAAATTTTTATTTTTTCTTAACTTTAATATAATTTTATTTTGTATTTTTTCTAATTCTTCATAAGTGCTTCCTAAAATGACCATTTGTACTGGCTTGTTATAACTAGACACTCTGATCGATTGTGGAGATATAGGAAAAGCAACTGTTTCAGGAACTGTAACGATTTTGCCAATAGCCTGCCTCATTACCACTTGTGAGCTTTTTTTTCTATTTTTCCAATCATCTAATAAAGCAATAATTATAAAACTATTAAATGAATTTTTGTTAGTACCAAATCCTGGAACTCTCATTATAAATCTTTTATAAGGGCTACCTTCTGCTTGAAGAAGAGGGATTAATCTTCTCTCAACATCTTCAGCTCTTTTTTCAGTATATTCAAAAGAGCTTCCCTCATCAGTGAAACCAAGTACTAGATAAACACCTCTATCTTCCATAGGTATTAGTTCTTTTTTTGTAAAATTATATAAAAAACTGGATCCAATTATAGTTAAAATTAAAAATGTAATTATAATTTTTTTTCTATTTAACCAGAAGATAAGTGTCTCTTGATAGAATTTTAAAAAAGATTTAAAAAATTTATCAAACTTAGTTACAAAAATATTTTGCTTTTGTTTTTTGGTTAAGAATTTGCTTCCTAACATTGGAGATAAAGTGAGAGCAACAAATGAAGAAATTACAATAGAAAAGGATAGTGCTATTGCAGTTTCTCTAAATAAAGTGCCCGCAATTCCGTCAATAAAAATCAATGGTAGAAAAACTGCTACAAGAATTAATGTGGTAGCTATAATTGCAAAACTAATTTGTTTTGAACCTTTGTATGCAGCAATTAATGGTGTTTCCCCGTTCTCAACTCTTCTATAGATAGCATCAGTCATTATAACCGAGTCATCCGTAATTATGCCAATTGCTAAGATAAAACTTAAAAGTACAAAAATATTTATTGATAATCCAAAAAGATAAATACCTAAAAAAGATGCTATTAAACTCACAGGCAAGGCAACAGCGGGGACAATTACAGCTTTTAAATTACCAAGAAATAAATAAATAATCGCTACAACTAATATGAAAGCAATTATTAGTGTTTTATAGACTTCTTGTATTGCAGTACCAACATATGTTGCTCTATCAAAAGCAACTTCTATATTAATACCCTCTGGGAGGTTTTTTTTTACTTCACTTAGTTTTTCTCGAATATTTTTAGATAATTCTACAGTAGAAGCGCCACTTCTTGCGTAAATACCAATACCAACTGTTTTTAAATTTAGTTTATTTTTTCTTTGAGCTTTAAAAAGAGTTTTTTCAGAGACTGGGCCAAATTCAATATTAGCAATATCTGAAAGTCTTATAATACTATTTTTAATTTTTTTGATAGGTAACTCTTTTAATTTATTAATATCATCATATGATTTATCTAAATTTAAAGTTAAATCTATATTGTTTGCCTCAAGGGTGCCAGCTGGTAAACTTATATTTTCTTTTCTAAGTGAAATTTCAACTTCTTGAATAGTTAGATTGTTAGCTGCTAATTTAATTGGATCAATCCAAACTCTTACACTTAGATCTCTTAAACCACCTGTTCTAATTCTTCCAACATTTTTAACACTTGAAAATTGATCTACTAAATATCTTTCTGTATAATCACCAAGTTCTAAATCATTCCAACTAGAGGAAGATACTGCCAACCACATTGTAGTTGAAAATCCAGCCGCTTGTTTCAATATTTGTGGAGCATTAGCTTCACTTGGTAAGTTATCGACAATTCTCGCTACCCTTTCTCTTATATCATTGGCAGCATCATCTAGGTCAATATCAGTATCAAACTCAAGATTAATTGTACTGCTTCCATTTTCCGAAGTTGAATCAATATTTTTGATCCCTTCAGCTCCTCCAACAACATCTTCAATGACTTGAGTTACTTCTTGATCAATTATAGGTGCTGATGCAGATTTGTAATCTACTTTAATTTGGACAACTGGTGGCTGCAACCCATCTGGCAATTCCCTTACTGGTAATTTTGAAAAAACAAATATTCCAAAAACAATTAATATAAGCGACATAACCCATGCGACTACCGGTCTTCTTATACTTACATCTGTTATATACATTATTTTTTAATTGGTTTAATTTTTCCTCTTGGACGAACTTTTTTTAGACCTTCTGCAACAATATTATCATCTTGGTTTAATCCTGATATAACTTCAACGTAACCATCATTTCTTATTCCAGTTTTAATTTCTATTTTATTTGTTATATTTTTATCTGAAACTTTGTATACATAGATTTTATCTCCTTCTAACATTATACTCGTATCAGGAATTCCAAGAGAATTTCGTTCATTATAATTAACTGTTACTTCTAAAAGTGAACCAGGTATTAATTCAGAATTTATATTATTAATCTCAACTCTAATTAAAAGGCTTCTTGTTTCAGGATTTATTCTACTAGAGACAGCATAAACTACCCCATTGTATATTTTATTTTTATTACCTGAAAATCTAGCTTTTATAGGTAAACCTTTTTTAATTACTGGTGCGAAAATTTCAGGAATTTTCAAATCAGAATAGATAATTGAGTTATCATCTAAAGTAATTATTATTGAATTATTTGAGTCGAGTATATCTCCTGTAATTCCTCTATATCCTAAAACTCCATTAAATGGAGCTATAATATCTTTTTCTTTAAGCTTTACAATTAAACCACCTTTTTTTACATATTGTTTTAAATTTAATTCTGAGATTAAATCAGTTCTTTTAATTCTAAATGACTCATTTTTTTTTGAAACAGCAGTTCCAAAACTTTCAATTTTTTCTGAAAATTTTTTATTAATAACTTTAGTAACAATAATTCCAGGCGGAGGTCTTTTGCTAAATTTTTTCGCAAAATGTTGTCCAATCATCATTCTACCAATTACAACTATTGTTATTATTAGAAAAAATATTGTTATTATTGAAATAATTTTGGTTGATCTTTTCATAATTTAAATTTTCCCGTATTCGCTCCAAGATCCATCATAAACTTTAGGCTTATATTTATTATCTATTAGAGAATAAGCAAGTGCTAAAACAGAAGCAGTAACACCAGAGCCACAAGAAAATACAAGATTTACATCAAGTACACATTTAATAGAATTAAATTTTTCTAAGATTTTATGTTTATCAATAAATGTATTGTCTTCATTTATTAATTCTGAAAAAGGTAAACAAAAAGAATTTTTTATTGATCCACTTTTTAATCCTTTTCTTGGTTCATTAACTTTACCTTCAAATCTTTCTTTGCTTCTGGCATCAATAACTCTAAATTCATTTAATAAAATATTTTTATCTATTTCTTCTTTATTTTTTACTAATTCTTTTTTTTCAACTGCTTTATAATTTGAATTCTTTATTTCAGATAAAGAATTTGTTGTTTTTCTTTCTTCTATATTCCATTTTTTTAAACCACCATCCAGTATACTAATTAGTTTTGGATCATGACCAAAATAGATAAAGTTATACCAACATCTGCAGGAACTAATTAAGTCAGAATTATCATAAACAATAATTCTATCAGTATTTTTAATACCCATCTCAGAAACTATTTTTTCCCAAGAATTTTTGTCTGTTAACATATGTGGTAAATCAGTATTTTTATTTGAGTTTTTATCTAAATCAAAAAAAATTGCATTTTTTATGTGTTGCTTTTTGTATTCTTCTAATCCATTTCTACTAGATTGAGGTAAATGCCAAGAACAATCAATTATTTTAACTTTATGTATATTTTTATTTAACCAATCTGTAGTTACTAAAGACATATTATCTTTTTTCTAAATATTTTTGATGGTACTCTTCAGCCGTACAATAATTTTTAACTAAAGAAATATTTGTTACTACTTTATTATCAAATCTACTATTAATTTTTTTCTTAACTAATTCAGCGATATTTTTTTGAAAATCATTTAAATAAAAAATTTCACTTCTATATTGTGTTCCAAAGTCAGGTCCTTGTGAATTTAATGTAGTAGGATTATGTATTTCAAAAAAGAATTCTAAAACTTTTTCATAAGATATTATATTTTGATCAAATTCTAATTTTACCACTTCTGCATGATTTGTATTACCACTGCAAACTTCTTTGTAAGTTGTTTTTACAGTATTTCCTCCACAGTAACCAACTTCAGTTTTAACTATTCCCTTTAGTTTACTAAATTTGATTTCTGGCCCCCAAAAACAACCTAATCCTAATATTGCAATTTCCATTGATTATACTTTAATTTAATCTACAAATTATTCTTATGCTTTCCAAAAATCAATTAGGCTTTTTGTACATGTTTATGTCTATATGTGCCTTTTCTATTATGGATTTGATTGTAAAATGGTCAGAGTATTATCCCTTGGGACAAGTATTATTTTTTAGAGGTTTTTTTGGTCTTGTGTTGTATTTTCTTATTATACCAAGAGAAAGAATTAAAAATTTTTATTATACAAAAAGAGCAGGTCTACATTTTTTAAGATGTCTATTTGGACTAATAGCTTTAATTGCAATATTTATTGCATTAAGAAATTTACCATTAGCTACAGTAGTTAGTATTTCTTTTGCAGCACCTATTTTTACTACAATTTTTTCAATTTTTTTTTTAAGTGAAAAAGTAGGTTTCTACAGATGGCTAGCTGTGCTTATCGGGTTTATTGGTATTATAATAATTACAGAGCCGGGCTTTGAAACATTAAATATTTATTATATCTATCCAATTATTTTTTGTTTAGGATTGTCTTATGTTGCAATCGCAATTAGGCAATTATCAACAACAGAGCCTGTTTGGCTTATTTCTTTAAATTTTTCAGCAGCTATTACTTTCGCAAGTTTTTTTACAATTCCTTTTGGGTGGATTATGCCTGATTTAAAAGATTTAGCACTATTATCCATGATAGGTTTTCTTGGAGGTGTTGCAAATTTATGGCTAAGTCAGTCTTTTAAACTATCAGAAGTTTCTCTTGTATCACCATTAAAATATTTGGCTCTAGTTTTTGGAATAATATTTGGTTATTTAATATGGGATGAGGTTCCTACAATAAAAACTTTATTAGGAGCATTATTAGTTGTTGTTTCATCTTTAATTATTTTCAGAAGAGAGATATATTATAAAAAACAAGACTCACTTCCCAGACATGAATAAAACACCGAAATATTGGAATAAAGCAAAAATATATTTATCTAAAAAAGATAAAGTTATGTCTAATTTAATTAAGAAATATAGATCTCCTTCTGAGACTGTACTCTCTTCAAGAAAAGATATATTTTACTCACTATGTAAGAGTATCATTGGACAACAAATTAGTGTTGCTGCTGCTAATTCAGTTTTTTTAAGATTTAAAAAAAAATGTAAAAATAAAATTAATGCAAAAACAATCTCCAAATTATCTAGTGTTCAACTAAAAAGTTGTGGACTCAGTAGGCAAAAGGTCAAAGGTATAAAAAGCTTAGCTAAACAAACTTTGAATAAATCATTTAATTCAGCATTAATCCCTAAAATGACAGATGAGGAAGCTATTATTTATTTAACTCAATTGAAACAAATTGGAAGATGGTCTGCTGAGATGATCTTACTATTTACTTACAACCGGTCAAATATATGGCCAATACAAGACATTGGTCTTTTAAGAGCAATATCGGTAAATTATAAAAAAAAATATTTACCACCAAAATCTTATGTTAATTTTCTTCAGAAATTTTTTACCCCTTATTGTTCTGTTGCTACTTGGTATTTATGGAGAAGTATAGATCCTGAGCCTATTCAGTACTAAAACCTTTTACAATTTGAAGGTTTCTTTCTGTAGTATCTTTTGCTAGAGACCATCCTTCCTGGTATTCTTTTGAGTCATGACACTCAATAGCTTTTTCATAGCTAGGAAATTCCCAAATAACAGTTCTAGGGAACTCATCTCCTTCCAAGTTGCTATATTCCCCTCCTCTAACCAAAGGTTTTCCTCCAAAGTTTTTAATTATAGGAGTTGCTACTTCACTATATTTCTTTAGATTTTCAGAATTGTTTATTTTTTTGTATAAAGCTATCCAATAACCTTTCATATTAATCTATCCAATCTTTATAATTATTAAGATTTTTTTGAATATAAGTTGGTAACTTTATTAATTCAAACCTCTCAAGTATACTTCCTTTTCCTGTTTGATTAATCTTTTTATCTACTGTTAAATCATGAATTGCTCGTTTGTTTTTTATCAATTTATCTATTTGCTCAACTGATAAGGGATTAACATCAAATTCTCTATGGTGTAGGAAAGATCTTAATTTATGTTCAATTTCTTTAGCAGTTTTGATATTCGAAAAATGCCATCCTCCATTATCGATAAATTTAACACTATTATATTTTTTTTTAGAAAAAAAAGTATCTATTCTAAATTTAGAGTATTTATGGTTTTTTACACTTCTTAACCATTGGGGATTAATTAAATTCTTTTTTTTACAAGCTTTAGAACCTATCCATATTAAATTAGGAACATGAAGATTGAATTTATAAAAAAACATATCTTGTTTAAAAAAGATCATTTTTTCATCAATTAGATTGAAATTTATTTTTGATAAATTAGGTATTTCATCTACATCTGATATTAAAATAATATCATCTTTATCAGCTTTAATTAATCCGTTTTGAATATAATTACGTTGATTATTTTCTCTATAAGCAGCATTAAGAATATATTTTCTAGATTTTTCTCCTTCGGTATCTTCTTTTTTTATAATTTCAATATTATCTGGTTGGTGATCATGAACTAAATAAATAATCTTATCTTTAAATTTTTCAAATATTTTTAAGTTAAATTTTAAATCCCGTCTATCACCTTTATGTGTAAATTTACTTTCTACTATTACAAAATAATCAACATATTCATCTAAAGCATTAAGTCTTAAATCTAAAACAACGTCTTCATCAAAATACATGAAACAATCAAAAATTTTCATATTTATATTTAAATTAATTTAATACTATATTAATACTTAATTATGAAAAAAAAGTTAATAAATATTTACTATTGTACTTTTGTGGTAATTTTACTTTCTTTTCAAAATATAAAAGCAGATGATTTTTTTGACCAGGGAAAACAAATTTTTTTGGGAGAAGGTAATTGTGCTAGTTGTCATTCTCTTAAAGATTCAGGTTCTAACGGAAATATTGGTCCAAATTTGGATGAAATAAAACCAGATATTGCTAGAGTACTTTACGCTGTTACAAATGGTGTGGGAGTTATGCCAGCATATGAAGGTCAATTAACAAAAGAAGAAATTAAATCTGTAGCAATATATGTCTCAGAAAGTACTAATTAGTTATTTCTTTTAGACGAAAATCTGCAATTTTTTTAACTTGTTTTTTAGCTTCTTCAAATTCTAAATGAATTTCATTTTTAATTCTCTGTCTAAAATTAATTAAAATCTCATTTTTACTCTTTCCTTTAACCGCAATTATAAATGGGAAACCAAATTTTTTTCTATATAGGATATTCAAATTTTTAAATTCGCTAAACTCTTTATCATTACATTGATTTAAATTTGCATCATTTTGTTCTTTTTTTGATTCTTTAGTTAGTTTTTTTTCAACTGCTAATTCAGGGTGTGAATTAAAAATTTTTAAACAATCCTTTTTAGAACTTTTTTCATAAATCTTAATTATTGTAGATAGTAATTCGTCTAGATTTTTATAAGGTTTTAAATTATATGCTTTATCAGCAATCCAATAAGTTTTTTCAAAAACATTTCCAAAAATGTCAATAAAATCATTCTTTGTAAGTTGATTTATTTTATCTATTGAATTGATAGTTTTCATATTAAATTATTTCATTATTGTATAATATAATTATCTTATGACAAAATTAACAACTCATGTTTTAGATGTTTATTCTGGGAAGCCAGGTAAGGGAATTAAAGTTGATCTTTATTATTATGAAAGTCAGGATAAAAAAACTAAAATTAGTAGTATTATATTAAATAATGATGGAAGGGCTGATAAAGCTTTAATTGAGGGAACAAATTTTAAAGAAGGAAAATATGAAATAGTTTTTTTTGTAGGAGATTATTTTAGAAAAATTACTGATATTTCAAATATTCCATTTTTAGATGATGTTATTATAAGGTTTGGTATATCAAACGTTAAAGAACATTATCATGTGCCTTTATTAGTGTCACCTTGGAGTTATTCTACTTATAGAGGAAGCTAAATGACTTCCAACACGATAAGATTTATTTTTGAAAATAAAATACAGGAAATACATAATCCCGAGCCTAATGAAACTATCTTAAATTATATTCGATTAAAATTAAAAAAAACTGGAACAAAAGAAGGTTGTGCCGAAGGTGGTTGCGGTGCTTGTACAGTTGTTATAGGAGAATTAAAAAGTAACGATATAGTTTATAAAGCTATTAATTCTTGCATTACATTTACAACATTTCTTGAGGGTAAACAATTGCTAGTAGTCGAAGACTTAAAATTTAAAAATGGATCTTTACATCCAGTTCAAAGTGCAATGGTTAATTATCATGGTTCTCAATGTGGTTATTGTACACCTGGGTTTGTAATGTCTTTATTTTCTTTATATAAAAATAATATTTCTTACGATAAAAAAATAATAGAAGAAGCAATATCAGGAAATTTATGTCGTTGTACTGGATATAGACCAATTATTGATGCTGCAAAAAGTTTAAAAAATACTGGACCAGATCAATTTAAAAAAGATAAAAAAAAAATAATCACGTTACTTAAAAAAATTCGTCCAGAGAATCTTCTTATTTACAATAAAGATAAAAAATATTTTGCACCAAGAACGGTTAATGAGTTAAAAAAAATTCTTAAAAAAAATTCTAATTTTGATTTTTTGAGCGGGGGTACAGATATATCTTTAATTGTTACTAAACAGAAAAAAGATTTAAAAAATATTATTTATTTGAATTCTATTAATGAACTTAATTATATTAAAAAAAATAATAAATATATTGAAGTAGGAGCAACAACTCCATTAATAAAATTTGAAAAATTTATTAAAAGATATTATTCAGACTTTAATACAATTCTTAAACGATATGGTTCAGTTCAAATAAGGAATGTTGCTACAATTGCAGGAAATATAGCAACAGCTTCACCAATAGGAGACTCTTTACCTTTATTATTGTCACTTGATGCAACTATTGTTTTAGAAAGTTTTAATAAAAAAACTATATTACCATTAAAGAATTTTTTTGTTA
>MDTB01087144.1_pt1 | contig 14870 bp, 19 predicted proteins | sample 811161 | NCBI WGS metagenome assembly MDTB01 (sample SAMN05326650, study PRJNA326480) | marine metagenome | isolation source: seawater | place: Mediterranean Sea | collected 2009
CCGTCGTAAAGAAAACCTGGACATTTTTACTAGGGGCAGTGATCTTGATCCCGATCGGGCTATGGATGGTCGTATTGGTTCCTGAGTTCCCATTCGAACGCCTGCTAGGGTTGTCAATTCTCATCTATAGTCTCGCATCTTTGAAGGGTTTTAATCCCGTAATGCGGATGAAGAATAATCATCTCCTCGGCTTGGCCCTTGGACTTCTGAATTCTGTTTTAACTGGGATGACGGGGTCGATGTCGGTTCCAGGTGTGATGTATCTGAGAGCGCTTCAGTTATCAAAAGAAGACCTACTCTGCGCGATGGGAATGCTGTTTCTTACTTCAACACTCGCGTTGGGCGGATCCCTCTGGTGGTTAGATCGCGCATCGGGAGAGCTTTCCATTTTATCTATCGTGATGTGTGTCCCGGTGGCGCTCGGTGTGTGGGTCGGTATGCGGGTCCGTGGCGTCTTAAGTGACGATCAGTTTAAGCAAATTTTCTTGTCGGCATTTACTGTGCTGGGCGCGTATCTTGCCGTTTTCGGCCGGTAATTATCGCGGCTAGATCCCAAGTATTAGAATCCATCCGCTGATGGTGATTAAGGAAAGAAGTTTCGTGGCAGTCAGACAACTGGCGGTCAGATTCGGGGAACCGTAGTTTGCTCCAAATACAGGGTACAGTGATGCCATCGGTGAACTCGCGAGCAGGATGACGGCATAGATATCTGGATCATGGAAATTATCAACGAACAATACACAGATCGCCGCGACGAGGGTTGGATGGAGAAATCTGCGATCGATGGTGTCCCAACTATTTCCAACCCAATGGTGAATAGGGCCAACTCCGCCGGCTCCCAGAATAAGGGTTGATCCAATTTCAGCGGCAGCTAGCTTCGATGTGAGCGCACGAATGAATCCCGAGTGGTCGGTATTTATAGCTCGCGTTTCAGACCCAAACTTGATCGTATTTGTGGCACTGACGAGTTTAGCCGATGGTTCGCAATGTTCTACGGATTGCATCGCTATCTGTTTAAACGGGTAAGTCACATTGCAACCACTGTACCCGCGGTCTCTTAGGTCACTAATTTGGATAATAAAACCATCTTCTGTGTTACTCAGCGGATCGAAGAGATCATATGTGACGTCAAGCCCGGGGAGCTCTCCCAAAAATATATGGAGCGCTGGTGCTTTTGATTTGGCGATGGCGTTACCGATAAGGCCTAACTTTAGATTCAAGAAAGGCTCCAAATAATGCTTCAAGCATACTTCAGGTGTTGACAAACAAATCGCAAGCAAAATCTGAGATGTTGATAATTTCTTCCTAATAATTGATTGTTTAAATTATGGAGAATGAGTTTTCACTGGCGTTTCTGACCGTCAAAGATATTGATCCTATCGATATGGTGCAGACGGCGTCGGAGACTGGTTATGACTACGTCGGACTCCGTCTGCTTCCTGCTGGCACTGATGGGCCGTATTCGATCCTGACCGATCGTGCGGAGCAGCGAAATCTTCGCTCCGCGTTAAACGATACGGGAGTTCTGGTCGCCGATGTTGAGGTCGTGCGAATCAATGAGTCTTTCGCTCTGGAAGCCTTCCTGCCTTTCCTCGAGGTCTGTTCATATTTGGGAGCCAAGCATGTTCTTGTGGTCGCGGACGATCGCGATAGAGCACGGCTGATTGATAGCTATGGAGTGTTCTTGGACAAGGCCGCGGAGTTTGAGCTTTCGGGTGATCTAGAGTTCATGCCATGGACGGCCGTCCCGACGGTGGATGACTGCTTGGAGGTAGTTGAAGCGGTAAATAAAGTTAATGCAGGACTGTTAGTCGATGCACTTCACTGGGACAGAAGCAACCGGAGCACTGACGTGCTTAAACGAATCCCGGAGGCGTTAGTCAATTATATTCAGCTGTGCGATGCGCCACGGTTGGATAATCCCACTACAGACCAACTCATTCATGCGGCGCGATCTGAACGATTAGTCCCTGGTTCGGGGGACATTGATTTGACCGGGATGCTCTCTGCCTTGCCTTCGGGAAAGGTATATAGTGTTGAAGTACCTAGAGAGGCTGAATCATCGGCCTTGTCGCCGCGTGAACGAGCTAGCGAGGCTTTGGCCTGCGCCAAGTCTGTCGTTTATAGCGGGGAGGAGGACACACAAGTAAATAATTGAATGAGATGGAAAGTAATATGGCGTTAAGTACCCCAAACCGGGGACCAGCTATCCGGACCATTGCCATGCCAGCTGATACAAATCCATCTGGTGATATATTTGGTGGTTGGCTAATGGCGCAGATGGACCTGGCCGCGGGTAACACAGCCACTCGGGTTGCGAGAGGGCGGTGCGCCACTATTGCTGTCGATCAGATTCACTTTCTACAGCCCGTGTATGTCGGTGACGAAGTGACCCTTTATGCAGATCTCGAATCTGTTGGCCGAACCTCGATGCGCATTAAAGTTGAGGCTTGGCGGAGGGCTCGTGACGCTGATGAGACCGAAAAAGTTACAGAGGCGCTTTTTACTTTTGTTGCGTTGGATCAGACCGGGCGTCCGCGCCCTGTGCCCTCTCGCTGATTGAGCGGGATAAAACTGTGATAGATAGCCCTCAGGATCTTTGTTTTGATAATGACCAAACAAGATAATGGTTATTGCTAGTTAGGGGGGGGGTGAATGGAAGTACTCGAAGTGCGCGATTGGTTTGTTTTGGTCGGGTTAATTGTAGGACTCTTGTATGGGTTCATTGCGCAATCATCGAAGTTTTGTGTACGCCGAGGTATCTCTGACCTAGCTGAGGGAAAAAGTGGGGCCACTCTCACTGGTTGGTTAGGTGCTCTTCTAGTAGCTGTTCCAATGACCCAGTGGATGCTATTTACCGGCCATCTCGACGAGTCCCAGATGATTTACTTTCCCGCCTCCTTATCATGGTGGACGACACTCATTGGTGCGGTGGCGTTTGGTGTTGGCATGATGTTAACCCGCGGATGTCCTGCACGTCTGGTTGTGTTGAGCGGTACTGGTAACCTTCGGGCATGGTTTGGCGTCTTTGTGGTTGGCTTGTCGGCCTACGCGACGTTCAAGGGGTTGATTGCAGAAACACGGGTTCAACTCCAGCAGACTGGCTCCTTTGAACTGCCCACTGAGTCATTATTTATGTTGTTCCCCGGATATGAGTGGGTTTTTATTGCACTTTCGACCCTTCTGATCGCATGTTTTGCCCTTCGGTATGGTCTCAATCGCGATCTGATTGGTGGCGTATTAATAGGCTTTTTGGTTGCAGGAGCGTGGTCAGCTACGGCTGTTCTGGGGTCTGACGATTTTGATCCAGTGGCACCACTGTCATTATCTTTCGTCGCGCCAATAGGAGAAGCGATGACCTATGTCTTGCTGGCCTCCGGGCTTGAGCCTTCCTTCAACGCAACGTTAGTGCTGGGTGTTCTGGTGGGTGCATTTATTTCTTCGCTTGTGCGGGGTGAGTTTCAGTTACAGACTTTTGAATCGGCCCGCGACCACGCACGTTATTTTTTTGGTGCGATCCTGATGGGTATCGGCGGTGTTTTAGCACTCGGCTGCAATACAGGACAGGCTATCACGGGGCTGGCGACAGGGTCTTCCTGGTCGATTCTCGCGACAATTATAATTTTTATCAGTGGTTACTGGACCCACCGACGAATTAGCGGGGCGTATTAGTGGCTCAACAAAAACTAGATTTTTCCGATTGATATTCCTATGTGGTTCGGAATTTTAACGCTGGCAATCGGAATAGTGGCATCCTCGGATGCCAGTGCCGCCTGCCGGACGTTTCATTACGATCATGATGGCTCGCCCCACACACCGCTGAGATTTCGCGTGGTCTGCGAACGGACGTATGTCGTCCGTAAGATCCCAAAATATCAGACACAAGTAACCGACATTTCTACGGGGGAGACACGTTTTCGAGATCCCAAGCACATACAACTACCTAGGCCGAAACCTAAATGCATCATCCCTAGTGTCTATCAGTTCACAATGATGCAGACTCTCTCCCAATGCACGACAACAAGGTAGACTCCCCATATTAATCAGAAAGGGGTTGGCGTGATTAACGATTCTGAAGCGAGTAACTTAAAAGAGAAGCAACGATCTCTTCGCGAAGGTTTCAGCGATAGCTTGGGGCTTCGTGTGCACCGCTCGATTAGCTGGCTACAGCGCGCTGCGAAGGAGGGCGATGATCCCGACGCGGCGTTTGTGTTTCTTTGGATTGCGTTCAACTCAGCTTACTCGCAGGATATGGGCATTGCTTACCATGTCTCAGAGAAGGGCCGTTTTAAGAGCTTTTTGAGCACGCTTCTGTCGTTTGATCAAGACGACCAGATCTATCACCTGGTTTGGACGCGGTTTCCACATGAAATACGATTAATCTTAGAGAATCAGTATGTTTTTGGGCCGTTTTGGAATCACCAGAATGGCATAGAGGGGTATGATGATTGGGTAGACAAGTTGGATGCATCAGTAAAAAAGGCCAAGACCGCGCTTAGCGAAAAAAATACAGAGCGTGTGTTAAATGAGCTATTTGACCGACTGTATGTCCTCCGGAATCAAATAATTCATGGCGGATCGACCTGGGCTGGAGCCATTAATCGGGCGCAGGTTCGGGACGGCGCGGAGATTTTAGGTTCATTGATCCCAGTATTCGTCGACCTAATGATGGATAACCCAGTGCATCCCTGGAAAGAGCCGATTTTCCCGGTGGTGAGTTAGGCGGTAAACCGATGAGCAACTCTGACCAGACCGTCATCGCTGTTGTTGACGACGATCTCGAGCTTGGATCGCTGATCGGTGAATATCTCCAATCGAATGGTTTGGCTTGTGAGTTATACGAGTCGGGTGAAAGATTCTTGGAATCGGATTATTCTTCCGTGAGTCTCCTCGTTCTTGATGTTGGGCTACCCGGAATGGATGGGTTCGCTGTTTGCAGAGAATTACGAAACCGATCATCTATCCCGATCATCATGCTTACGGCTGCCAGTGACGACGTTGATCGCATCCTTGGGCTCGAGTTGGGCGCCGACGACTACATGGGTAAACCGTTTAATCCCCGCGAACTTTTGGCAAGGATCAAGGCAGCGCTAAGACGTGTGCAGGTAGGCGAAAAAAAACGTCACGACTCACGGTGAGTCATTCTGATCGACGCGGTCTCTGGGATGGTCAATTAATAGACCTGACTGGTGCTGAGTTTGAGCTACTCGCTTTATTCTACGCAAACTGTGGTGAGGTCATTTCCCGAGATAGAATATCTATCGCGCTGAAAGGTCATAGCGCTTCCCCGTTCGACAGATCGGTCGACACTTTGGTTAGCCGGCTGAGAAGAAAACTTAAACAAGTCTCGTCCATCGATTTGATCCGTTCGGTACGTGGTAAAGGGTATCTGTTTTCGCTATGACGCCTTTGCAATCGTTATTAGACCGCTGTCTACCCGGCTCTATTGTTGCTCGCATGACACTAATTCTTTTTGTGGGGATATTGGTTGCTACGCGCTTTGGGTTGCGGACCGTTTCGGTGCGAGGACTCAAAATGACTTATATGGCTATCAGATTTATGAAAATGGGGTCGATGTGCGATCATTCGGAAGCGTTTGGTTTCATGAAGGCGTTCAATTAAGTTTTGATGTTTCTACGCGTCGAGCGCGCTTCCAGCAGGTTGTGGTGCAGACACAAAAAAGATGCTGGATCATTCCTAGACCTTTTAATCCGATGCTCCATTCAGTGGTTTGGACCGTGGATCAATTCGGGAATAGGCGGGAAAAATCTTTCGAGGCAAATCAATATGAGTTGATGATTCAGCGATTCTGTCGTGACATCGAGCAGGGCTGCGAGACAGATCTTTCATCCTCACTGCGTATTGCGGAATGGTCGGACAAGATCTCAAACCGATTTGAAAAACGGCTAGTTGGATGAATGTGATGACGAGTTATGAGCCTAACGTTAGTTGGTGTGATTCGACTGGGTATAGAAAAGTTGGACTGAGTTATCAAATCCTACTTGCAAAAACATGTCTTAGAGATCATCCGAAAACAAGCGGCTTAATGAGCCCAGTTAGGCTAACTATCACCAAGGCGACACCTAGTACGCGATAAAACATGGGTGTCTCTTGCTCTACGAGATATGTGTGCATTCTATTACCAAGCAGGTGGCCGATGAATGCGCACGGAAGAAGCCAGACGTGATGGATCAACTGTAGATCGACGCCGACAATGACGAATGAAATTAGCTTTATTGATGTCAATATCCACCACAACACAAAGAGCGTGTTTCGTAACTCATGTTTCTTTACTCGTGAAGCGACTACTGGAACTATGAGTGGTGCCCCGGTCAATGATGTTCCTGATACATAGGCCCCCAACCCTAGAAATCCGTACTCTTGCAACTTGGTTTTAATTTCTATCGGTCGGTTAACGATATAACCGATCGCATAGGCAAGTACGATCAGCAGGATAATCGTGCTCATGATGACTGGAGGGAGTGTTAACAGACCAATGATCCCCATCATTTTTGGGATAATCATGATCCAAAGGCTTCGTTTTAGATATTGCCAGTTAATCGTTTTGAGTTGTTCTGACGCTCTGTCACGAGTGCTCTGTACCATGATGAGCGTAGAGAAAAATATTAGATGCATCCCGATCAAGGGCAAGAAAACAAGTGGATCATTAACAATTAACAGCAGGAAAGGAAGCGCTAGGACTGCTCCGCCGAAACCCAGCCCACTACGTACGAACCCAGACCAGACGAAAACCAGCCCGACTAAGGCATATTCATACCATGCTAGTGATTCCACCGATTAGGCTTGGGTGAGCACGTAGCGAAGTAATTGAACGACTTGTTCTGTTGTCTTACACCATGCATACGCGGCTTGATCCACTTCTTTCAGTGGGTGGACGATGTCGTCGTCATGCAATGTGATGTAGGGAATACCCTTGGCGGCGCAGTAACCCGCGTCAAAGGCCGCGTTCCATTGTTTGTACTTGTCCCCGAACCGCACAACCACTAGGTCTGCCCGGTCAATATCATGGCGTGTGCGAATGGCATTTACGCCGCTCGACTGCTGGTCTCGCCAAAACCCCGGCTCAACAGGCCCCAAAAAGTCTCCAGCGGCATCGGATGCCGGATGATCCGTCACGGGTGCCGTGAAACGAATGCTAAGGTCCTGTGTGGCACCGATGATTTCTTGGCGCCAGGAGCTATGAATCTCTCCCGACAGATAGACTGTATACATCACTCTTCTAATACCTTTTTACACAGTTCATGGGGTCCAGTGGCGCCGTTTCTTGTATTCCTTGCGTAAGAATAGGGATTGCCTCGCGCGTCGAGCGCTTTCATGCATTCCCACTTATCAAACTTGACTAGGGCACCTTCGCCAGTATCAATCGTGCGCTTTGGGCTGCCAACCGGCGCCTTGGATTCTATGATCCCATATACCAAAAGGCCAGCCCCAAATACGACAACCGCCGCTATTGATCCCATAATCCAACGAAACTCGAATCCCATAACCTACCTTAGTCCCTTTCTAATTTATATATCGGCCGCGCGCAGCACTTCTTCAAGAATACAGCCGGGGAGTCCATGCAAAAGCTTGCTACGATGATAAAAGAATTGATAAGTATGATTCGGCTGATCGTGTTACACAAAAAATCATAGCTGAGTCCTTCTAAAATTGCGTCTTCTTAAATTTCAGACGGAAACAACGCGATTGGTCGAGGTGTTTAGTCTTTCCTCGTTTTCGGTAGAGTCTTCTAGCGGAGTCCAATAGTCATGGGAGCTTGTAGGTGAATCGGGAAACCTGAGTAAAATGTTCTTAAAGTTCCACTTGGTGAGGTATTTCATGCTACTTCCGGTGCTCTTAATCGCCATGTTGTCGTCTGGTGTGCAGGCGTCCTCGAATATGCAAGCGGTAAATGGATTCTTGATTGATCGCACAGAGGTCTCGATCGCTGAGTTTAGCCAGTTTGCAACAGAAACGGGCTTTATCAGTTCCGCGGAGCGTGCGGGTGGTGGCGAGGTGTATGGTCTTGGCTGGGAGCGAAAGTTGGGGTGGACTTGGAAAATGCCCTTCGGGGAAGAAGCGGACCCTCAGCTGCCTGCGGTGCACTTGACTTATGATGAGGCTGATTCGTACTGCCGATGGCGTGGAGCCAGACTACCTACCGAAGATGAGTGGCGTGAAGCGGCTTATATTGAGCGTCGCGAGGAGCCGGGATCTGGATTTGTGAATGGGAAGCCGTATCCCTATCCGACTGGCGATACCCCTGACGGCGCAAATTGTTTATCTGATTGCATGTATCGTCCACCGACGAGTCACAGTCACGTGCTGGATCGCGGGATTGGTCCTGCTCCTGTCGGTTCAACCAGGCGGGGCGTGAATGGCTTATATGATATGGGCGCGAACGTTTGGGAATGGGTTGATAGCGGGAAGGGCGAGCAGAAAGCTACAGCCGGTGGAAGTTGGTGGTACGGAGCATTCAGGATGCATCGGAATGATCGTGCAACTAAGCCTAGAGGGACGGCTGTCGTCTATATAGGTTTCCGTTGCGCTAAAAATATGGATTAGAGAGAGACACTTGTATTTTGTTTGATGCATTTCATGGCGACCTCCGTTCTAATTGATGCGATACCGGGTATTCGACTTAGTTCGTTGGTGAGAAAGTACTCCAGCTCGGAGGTGTCCTTAAGAAGCAGACGAAGAGCATAATCATAATCTCCAGTCATTCGGAAGCAATCTTGGACTCTCGGGTTTATCTTCACCGCACCCTCCAGATATGACAACGTCTCTTTGGACTGGCTAGAGAGTTTGATGTGCGCAAACACGTGCAGTGAGTAGCCCAGATGGTCTGGGTTGAGTTTTGCAAAGATGCCTTGGATGACCCCGTGTGCTTTAAGGTTTTTTACCCGCCCTAGCGCCGCAGACGCGGATAGACCAATCCTCTTAGCCAACTCCGCGTTTGTAATATCAGCATCACTCTGGAGGATCTTGACTATTTCTTTATCTTTTTCTTGGAGTGCTTTTTCTAGCATTTTATACTTTAATTTCCATATTAATAGAATATTATTATCATAAAATATAATTTTACGAAACATTATTTTATTCTGGTGGTTTTGGAAGATGCTTTGTGAGATGTGTAAAAGACGGGTGCCGTTGACTCGACATCACCTGATCCCGAAACGGACGCACCGGTCTAGAGCGATTCGTTCGAAGTACTCGAAAGCTGAGTTGAGTGATTCGATTGCATACTTGTGTAAGGCGTGTCACCGGCATGTTCACCGAACCTTTGAGGAGCGGAAACTCGCGGTTGAGTTTTACTCGGTTGAATTATTGTTGGCCGACCCAGAAATAAAGGGTTTCGTTGACTGGCTAAAAGATAAGCCGGATGATTTCATACCACGTTTGTCTCGCCGGAAGAGAACATGACCTTACTAGTGGATGACTACATCGCTGCGCGTGCCGACGTGAAGGCATACCTGGATAGTGCGTTGCTAGACGCCATGAATGCCTCAAGCCGGGAATCAGAGTTGTACGATGAAGTGAAGAACAAGCTCTTAGCGTCAGGTGCCCGCCTGATTGCGCATTATTATGTTGATCCAGATATTCAACGATTGGCGGAAGAGACTGGTGGGATTGTTTCTGATTCATTGGAAATGGCTCGTTTTGGTGCAGAGGATCCTGCGTCTAAATTGATAGTGGCTGGTGTCTCGTTTATGGGTGAGACAGCAAAGATTTTGAGCCCAGAAAAACGAGTTTTTATGCCTACACTCGAGGCTACGTGTAGCTTGGATATTGGTTGTCCTGATCAGGCTTTTCAACAATTCTGCGACTCCCATCCGGACCGCACCGTTGTTGTGTATGCCAATACATCTGCAGCTGTTAAAGCGCGGGCTGATTGGGTCGTAACTTCGTCAATTGCTGTGGATATTGTTGACGCGTTAGCTGCGCGTGGGGAGTCTTTGATATGGGCCCCAGACCGTTATTTAGGTCGATACATCCAAAAGCAAACGGGTGCCGATATGTTGTTGTGGGATTCAGCTTGCGTCGTTCACGAAGAATTTCGCTTACACGATCTCGATGCGCTCATGGCAATCCACCCAGATGCGGGACTTTTGGTTCACCCCGAGTCACCCGATGAAATGATTGAGCGTGCCGATGCGGTGGGATCAACCACTCAATTGATTGAGGCTGCGGCTCGATTACCGCACTCATCTTTTATCGTCGCGACTGATAGGGGAATCTTTTACAAGATGCAGCAACAGGTCCCGGACAAACTATTACTGGAGGCTCCAACCCGCGGCGCCGGTGGTACGTGTCAAAGCTGCGCGCATTGTCCTTGGATGGCAATGAACCGTTTGTCTGGTATCAACCGGATACTTGACTTCTGGGATCCTGCCTGCGAGATATTGATCGATGCGGAACTTGGAAGACAGGCGCTGAAACCACTCACTCGAATGCTTGAGTTTAAATTGACTGGGACTGTTTAATCGCCTTTTCGAGTAAGTCAAGTGGTCGACTGTCAAGAGTTTTTGGCCATGACTTAGTTGCCCGCGAGAGCATCGTTTGAGATGCCTCCAGCTTGCCGTTTAGGAGCGCCTCCCAGCCACGCGCCTCGAATAGTAGATGATCTTTTTTAAATGCCAGAGCAAACCTGGCGAGTGCGAGCCATAGATCGAGGCGCTCAGGGCGACGTGCCATGAGATCTCTGAACTCACGCGGTAGCTTGGGGATACCCTGGGCAATCGCGAGATCGACGCGAGCGATGCTCGGTTGAAGCCATGAGGGATAAAACAAAGAGATCGTATCAATCGCTCGCTCCGTCCTGTTAAAGTTCTGGGTTTTGAGCGTCAATGCGATTTCGATGTCGAGCCCGCTGAATGTGTCACGTGTCGCAGGTGGGAGATCATCGAAGAGCACGAGTGCGTCTTGGAATCTCTCATTTCGGTAGAGTTTGAGAATATCGTGAACCTGTTTGCAATTAAAATCGAGTGCCTCGCCATAAGCTACTTGAAGGCTCTCCGTCTGGATACATCGAAACATTGAAAAATCCACAGCGCCCAAGACCGGCGCTCCGTTATCCACTGGGGGCATCTGGGCGATCCGGGCTTCGAGATCCGATTGCCTTTCGATACCTAGTGGGTGTGTGCTTAGGAAGGCAAGACCTTTAGGAGAATACAGCTGTTTTCTGCTGAGGATATGAAGCACTTTCGACATCGCCTCAGGTGGATAGCCTGCACCCTGCAAAGCGGTAACGCCTATGCGGTCTGCTTCACGCTCGTAGTCCCGCGAATAAGCGAGCGCCGCGGTCGCGTCGGCTGCTTGGCCACCCATAATCAAGGACTGAGCCACTTGCCCTTGACGTGTCGTTATCGCCGCTACTACGCCTGCGAGTGTTGCCAAGGTCCCTTTCGACATCCGTTCGGAATTTCGAAGACCTCGATAATGATGTCGTTGTGCTAGGTGCGCAAGTTCATGAGCGAGTACTGCCATAACTTCCGCTTCACTATCTAAATCGAGATACACGCCGCGATTGATGCCGACGATCCCACCGGGTGCCGCAAAGGCGTTAAACTTTTGGCTGTTGAGGCACAGTGCTGTCATGGGCATGGTGCCAAGGTCAAATTGATTTTTTAGACGAGTAAGCCACGTCTCTAAGAGATCGGTACAGAACGGGTCACTGCGCTCTCCTAAACGACTGCGTACCGACTTAAGCCAGGCCTGACCGAATACCACTTCACCTTCGCGAGTAGCAAGGTCGTCTGCTGATATGGCGAGAGAACGATCCGCAGCAACTGTAAAAATTAAAAAAATTAAAGGGACAAGCGTTCGCATCAATGGACCAGTTTTGACTATACTCATCATTATATAGGAGAGACTATGCGAACACTCGACTGTACTGACTTGAAATGCCCGCTACCCCTCTTGAAACTCAAGGTCGCTATCAACGATGATTGTTCTGACCGGGTGATTCGATTGCTGACAACAGATCCGACTTCGCTACGGGATATACCTGCGTTCTGTAGCCGTATGGGCCATAATTTAGCGTCTATCAACGAGGGTGCGTTGCTCGAGTTCATTGTTGAGCTTAGGGACGATTAAGATAGACCCCTCAATGTTTCTAATACCTCGTCGGCGTGGCCGGGTACTTTGACCTTCCGCCACTCAGCGACCAACACACCACTTTGATCGATCAAAAACGTGGAACGCTCGACACCACGGACTTGCTTCCCGTACATGTTTTTCATCTTCATCACGTCGAAAGCGCTGCAAAGAACCTCGTCAGGATCTGAGATGAGCTCGAATGGCATGCTATGTTGGGCTTTGAAGTTCTCGTGGCTTTTAATAGAATCGCGAGAAATACCGAAGATCTGGCAGTCCAATGCTAAGAACTCATCATGCAATCTCGAAAAATCTTGACTTTCTAGCGTGCAGCCCGAGGTGCTGTCCTTTGGATAAAAATAAAGAACTGAAAACTTGTTCGTCAATGTGTCAGAAGAGACTTCGGTCTCAGAGGTGGCCTTGAGTGCGGCAAATTCAGGGATTGGTGCATTTAATTCGATCGTCATATTGCCTCCAAAATTTCATCAACTGTGTGGGTGGCGATTTTTTTCTGGTTTACAACCTTGCCGTGAGAATCGCTCGGTCTGTACCATAGGCAATCAATCGGAATTAAAGGTTCTATCGACATGATTCGTGGCAGCATCGTTGCACTCGTGACGCCGTTTAACGCATCGGGAGGGGTAGATTACGGCGCGCTCGAAAACTTGATTGAGTTTCATGTGACTGAAGGGACTCACGCAATCGTTGCGGTCGGCACGACCGGCGAGTCTGCTACGCTGTCGCATTCTGAGGACAACGAAGTCATCAAAGCGACAGTTGAGCACGTCGGTGGTCGAATACCGGTTATCGCAGGCGCGGGATCCAACTCGACCGCCGAAGCGTGTCAGTTGACAGAGGCGGCGACCCGAGCAGGGGCAGACGCGATTCTTTCTGTCGCGCCGTACTATAACAAACCGCCACAAAACGGACTGCTTGCGCACTTTAAGGCAGTCGCCGACAATACGGATCTGCCGATTATTCTTTATAACGTGCCTGGCCGCACCGTCACTGATATTGCTGACGAAACGACGCTAGAATTGGCTCAGGTGGCAAATATTGCAGGAATCAAAGACGCGACCGGTGATCTGGAACGAGCTGAGTACGTACTCAAGCATCGCCCTGAAGGGTTCGCGGTTTACTCGGGTGATGATCCGACTGCGATGGAATTATGCTTGCTGGGGGGCGATGGAGATATTTCCGTAACCGCCAATGTAGCACCACGGCTGATGGCTATGATGGTGGAGCAAGCGATGGCCGGTAACCGGGCAGAGGCGGAAGCGCTCAACAATCAGCTGCTGGGTCTGCACTCAAAATTGTTCGTTGAGCCAAATCCGATACCGAGTAAGTGGGCATTATCTGAAATGGGTTTGATGCGTGCCGACTGTCGATTACCCCTCGTGCCATTGACGGATGAAGGAAAAGTGGCGGTCCGTGAAGCGTGTAAACTTGCAGGAATCGGCCTATGAAGCGAGTCCATTGGCTCGTAACGCTTTGCTTGCTAGTCGGGTGTTCTGGGTCAAACCAGCAAGCTGCAATTCGTGATCGTCAGTTGGACTATCAGGCAGCCTATATTGAGCCCAAACTTAAGGTGCCCGAGGGTCTCGCGAATACTCGCGTTAATGAAAAATTGATAATTCCGGGCGTCGATGAGCCGACGGCAGGGCTGTATGGTGGTTCATTCGAGGCGCCTCGCGCTGAGGTGGCAGCGCGCGGGTTGACCCTTCCCGCTATCCGTAAATACAAGTTAGATGGTCAACATTGGTTGTCTGTTCCCGAAGATATGGCGTCAATTTGGCCGGAAATAGAACGTTTTATCTCGGAAAATAAACTGACAGTGTTTTATTCAAGTAAGGATGGCGATAAACGAGTTTTTGAGACAAACACTTTTCGAGGGATAAATGCTCACTCGGGTAGTCGAATTATCAGACATTTCCCGCCAGAATTCGGTTCAATTGTTCTTCGTTTCTCGCTCCAGCCGGGTCTTAGGATGAATACAAGCGAGGTCCGGTTGACTGTAGCGGCGGGGAAAGCGAAGGGGGATCAAATTGGTCGAGTCCTCGACGAGTTTAGATACTACCTAGAAATTAGAAGAGATGCAGGGATGGCGGTATCGCGTGCGCTCTCGTTAATTGAAATTGGTAATCGAATGAGATTGCGTCGTGTTGAGGGTTTGGATGAGTTGGTTATTCAAGCCGATACGCCTCGGGTGTTCGGTGTTGTGGTCGATACATTGCGCGGTCTGGGTGCCTCAATTGACGGGGCTGACCTTGAAAAAGGTATATTGAATATTCGTTATGTCCGGAAAGCCACAGAGCGTCGCCTCGGAACAATGACCACTTTGAACCGAGCTATCGCTACATCCATCGAGGACCCGGTGGGTTCCTATCAGATCCAGATGCTTAAAGCGGAAGAAGGGCTGATTTTGAAAGCGATACCAAGGAGTGCCGCTGCGACTATTGGGGGTGCTAACGAGCTGATAGGTAAACTTAAGGAGCGTTTGTACTAGTGCGATTTGCATCGCTTGGCAGCGGTAGTCGAGGTAATGGCACAATCGTCGCGTCTCAAACCACTATTTTACTTGTAGATTGCGGGTTCAGCTACAAGGAGGCACTGCATCGCTTAAAACGCTTGGAGCTAGAGCCCACCGACCTGTCTGGCATCCTAGTCACGCATGAACATGGTGACCACGTAAGCGGTGTAGAGACATTGGCCAACAGACACTCAATCCCAGTTTATGCTTCGCGAGGCACGTGGATCGAGATTGGGGCAAATAA
>MDTB01203940.1_pt1 | contig 14870 bp, 11 predicted proteins | sample 811161 | NCBI WGS metagenome assembly MDTB01 (sample SAMN05326650, study PRJNA326480) | marine metagenome | isolation source: seawater | place: Mediterranean Sea | collected 2009
AAGATGGTTTAAAAAAATTTATTTAAAAGAAAAAAAAATTGATATCTTAATTTGTTTAGCAGGGACTACTAAAGGTGGAGAATTAATTTATAATTTGAAAAATGATAACGAATTAGAAAAAAATATCAATGAGTGTTTAAAACCAACTTTTGTTTGTAATAGAGAAATACTAAAATATTTCATCAAAGATCAAGGTGGATCTATAATTAATTTCTCCTCAATTGCTTCAAAAAAAAATCTAATCGGATCATCAATTTATTCATCAATTAAATCAGCTATTACAACTTTCACTAAAATATTGGCTAAAGAAAATATTAAATTTAAGGTTAATGCCAACACAATAATACCAATGCTTATAGATAATAAAGATACAAAAGATAAAGGAAAAAAATGGAGAGAAACTGTTTTATCAATGCAGGATGCTATTGATGAAAATAATGTAGATACATTGGTAAATTTAATAATATTTCTTAATACAAAACAAAACTATTTAATCACAGGCCAAGAAATATCCGTAGGCACAATTACATGATTTACCCTGGCATTCTTGGTACAGGTTATTATGTGCCCAAAAAAATAATAAAAAATGGTGAATTATCAAAATTGAATAAAATTTCTGATAAGGAAATTTTTAATAAGACAGGAATTAAAGAGAGAAGAATAGCGGATATTAATGAAACAGCATCAGAAATGGGTTACAAAGCTGCAATAAAAGCAATAAACTCATCAAAAATTAATTTAAAAAAAATTGATCAAGTAATATGTTCTTCATTCAGTGGTGATTATATATATCCAGCATTATCTTGTAAAATTTCTCAAATGTTAAAACTTCCTGAGCCAGGATGTTTTGACGTAATGGCCAATTGCACTGGATTTCAAACTGCCATAAATATAGCGTTTAATAATTTAAAATCATCAAAAAATATAAGAAATATTTTAGTAATTGGTGTTGCTATGCAATCAAGATATATAAATTGGAAGGATGCATATAGTTCTATATATTTCGGGGATGGTGCCTCTGCAGCTATAGTATCAAATGTAAAAAAGGGTTTTGGACACATTGCTTCTTCTTTAATAAGTAATACAGATGTTTATGAAGCTGCTAGAATGAGGGGTGGAGGCTCAAGTTTTCCAAACACATTCCATAAAAAAAAATTTTATAAACAGTATTATGAAATTAGTGGTCTTGAGGTTTGGAAACAAGTGATAACAAATCAACCAAAAAATATTAGAATTGCCTTGAGGGAGGCAAATCTGAAGATCAAAGATATTGACTTTTTTATATTTCATCAAGCTAATAAAAATTTAATAAAATTTCTAATGAGTAGACTTTCAATTTCTATGAATAAAACACATCTCACTGTAGACAAATTTGGTAATACAGCAGATGCATCTATTGGAATAACACTTTCAGATGCTTTAAAAAAAAAAAAAAATTAAAAAAGGGGATTTAGTAGTTTTGAGTGGAGTGGGAGCAGGTTTTGTATTTGGAACAACCATATTAAAGTGGGCATATTAAAGTAGTGAAAATAAAAAATAGAATAATAAATAATCAAAAACCTTTCATTGTAGCTGAAATATCAGGCAATCATAATGGGAGCTTATCAATATTAAAAAAAACAATTCTTGCAGCAAAAAAATGTAAAGTAGATGCAATTAAATTACAATCATATACACCAGATGATTTAACATTAAATATTAAAAAAAAAAAATTTTTAATAAATAATGTTAAAAATAAATGGAAAAATAAATATTTATTCGATATTTACAGTAAAGGACAAACTTCATTAAGTTGGCATAAAAAAATTTTTGATTTTTGTAATAAGCAGAAAATAATATGTTTTAGCTCTCCATTCAGTGAGAAAATGGTTGATGAACTAGAAAAACTAAATTGTCCAGCATATAAAATTGCTTCTCTTGAAATTACAAATATAAATTTACTTAAAAAAATATCTCAAACTAAAAAGCCAGTTATTTTGTCAACAGGTGCTGCCAACTTAAGAGAAATTGTTAATGCTGAAAAAATATTTAGAGGAAATAAAAACTTTGCTATTTTAAAATGTACAGTAGATTATCCATGTGAAAACTCTGAAGTAAATTTAAATGGACTAAAAACTCTTAAGAATAGATTTAAAAACCATCAAATAGGCTTTTCTGATCATACCATAGGATCTCTGGCATCAATCTCAGCAATATCATTAGGTGCAAGTATTATAGAGAAACATTTTATTTATGATAAAAGTATTAACTCCGTTGATAACTTTTTTTCTGTTGATAGATTTGAAATGAAAGAATTTGTAAAAAATTGTAATTTAGTGCCTAGAATTTTAGGTAGCAAGACTCTTAAACCTACTAAAAGTGAAATCAACTCACTTAAATATAGAAGATCTATATTTGTAGGTGAAAAAATTAAAAAAGGACAAATTTTTAGCAAAAATAATATAAAAGCTGTTAGACCAGCAACTGGTACACCATTAAAATTTTATAAAAAAATTCTAGGAACAAAAGCCAAAAAAAATTATGTCCCAGGCGACAAAATATTCTAGATATGGCTCTAATTAAAAGATTATTGATTGTACCTGCTAGATCAGGCTCAAAAAGAATTAAAAATAAAAATATTAAACTATTTTTTAAAAAACCAATAATTTATTATCCCCTGAAAACTGCTTTAGACTCTAAGCTTTTTTCTAAAATACATGTATCTAGTGATAGTAAAAAAATTTTAAATATAGGCAAAAAAATGGGCATTGCTGACGATTTTTTAAGACCCAAAAAATTAAGTAAAGATAGTACAGATTTATTTTCTGTGATTAAATATGTCAAAGCTAAATACCAGAAGCAGAATATTGTTTATGATGAATACTGGTGCTTATTACCTTGTTCACCATTGTTAGATATAAAAGATTTGATTTCGTGTTCAAAATTAATAAAAAAATATAATTCATCAGTAATGACTGTATCAAAATTTCCAAAGCCAATTAATTGGTCTTTAAAAATTATAAACAGAACAATTATACCTCATCCAAATATTAGAAATAAAGCACTTTCAACTGAAAATTTTTTTTATGATGCTGGGCAATTATATTGTTTTACGAAAAAATTTCTTAAAAAAAAATATTTTAATTTTAAAGATATTATTCCCTACGAATTACCTTTTGAAAAATCGATAGATGTAGATGACGCAAAAGAGTGGAACTTTATGAAAAAACTCTTTATTTTAAAGGGAAAATAATGCAAGGTTTTAGTACTCGAAGGTTTAAAATAAGAAAGTTCTCATTAAAACTCATAAATTTAAAATATTTCAAATGGTTTGAAGATAAAAGAGTTAGTAGATTTATAACTCATAAACCAAAGAATATATCAGACTTAAAAAAAAGAATTGAAATTATTATACGAAAAAAAAATACAGAATTTTATGCAATTTATTCCAAAAGAAATCACATAGGAAATTTTAAAATTCATGACATTGACTCAAAGAAAGGGGTGGCATGGCTAGGAATCTTAATTGGTGATAAAAAATTTAGAGGCAAAGGGGTAGCATCAGAGGTAATTGAAGGATTAACTAAATATCTTTTAAATAAAAACATATTTTTCCTCAAACTTAATGTGCATAAACAAAACTTTGCAGCTATCAAAGCTTATAAAAAATCTGGATTTATTATTGAAAAAAATTATTTTAATTATTTAACCATGATAAATAAGCTTTATGTCAAGAAGCTTATTTTAGGTTTGGCACAGTTACAGAGTATTTATGGGGTAACAAATCATAAAAGAAAAACTTTGTCTACAAAGAATAGTATATCTATCTTGAAGTCTATTGAGTCTTCACTTATTTCAGAATTGGACACCGGGATGAATTATCCATTCCAGATAAAATTATTAAAAAAAATAAATAAAAAAATATTAATAAATACCAAGATTTTAATATCAGATGTAAAAAATTTTAATATTGTTATCAATCATATAAATGAAATAAACTTACAAAAAAATGCTAAGGTTAATATTCTATTCATTCATGATGGAAATAATTTGTTATCAAATAATGGTAAAAGAATATTCAAAAAACTTCATATTTTAAAGAAGAATAAAAAAATCAAAGGAATAGGTGTGTCATTTCATAATTATAAAAATTTTGTGAAAATTTTAAATCAGTTTCCAATAGATGTAATTCAAATACCCTTCAATGTTGCTGATAACAGGGCAAAAAAATTCTTTAATCTGATAAAAAGTAAGAAAATTAAAATTCAAGTGAGATCAATATTTTTACAAGGATCTTTGTTAAAAAAAGTTAAAACAAATCGTAAATTGTCGATAATTTATGATAAAATCAAACTTAATAAAATTCTTGATAGAATAACTTTTTTGCTATCATTTGTATTAAAAGAAAAAAATATTGATAAAATTTTGATAGGTGTTAGACAGCCTAAAGAGCTTAAAATGATTTTAAATTTATCAAAAATAGATATCAAATCTAATACTAAAAATTTATCAACTTCAGATCTTGATGTTATTGATCCTTTAAAATGGAATGAGTTACATTATCATGAAACAAAATAAATATAGCCACTTTAATAAAAAAAATATTTTAATAACAGGAGGCACTGGTTCATTTGGAAGTATTTTAGTAAGCGCATTATTAAAAAAAGCAAAACCTAGAAGTATTGTAATTTTTTCAAGAGATGAAATGAAACAGTGGAATATGAATGAAAAATTCCAAAAAAATAAAAAACTTAAATTTGTTATTGGAGATGTTAGAGATAACAATAGAGTTGATGACTTGTTTTCAAATAATAAATTTGACTATGTTATACATGCAGCAGCTACAAAAATTGTTCCTACTGCAGAAGTAAACCCTGAAGAATGCATCAAAACCAATATTTTCGGAGCAATAAATATTATTAGAGCCAGTATAAACAATGGTGTGAAAAAAGTAGTTGCATTATCTACTGATAAAGCTTCTAGCCCTATTAATCTTTATGGAGCTTCAAAACTTTGCTCTGATAAACTCTTTTGCTCTCAGATAAACAATACATCAAAAACTACTTTTTCAGTTGTTCGATATGGTAATGTGCTAGGTTCAAGAGGGTCGGTAATTCCGTTTTTTTTGTCACTAAAAAATAGCAAATATCTTCCAATAACACATGAAGAAATGACAAGATTCTTCCTAACTTTAAATGATGCAGTAGATTTTGTCTCATTTGCATTTAAAAATATGAAAGGTGGTGAAATATTTGTTAAAAAATTATCTTCAATTAAAATTATAGATTTAGCGAAATTAATAAGTCCTAAAAGTAAAATAAAAATAATTGGAATTAGAGAAGGTGAAAAAATACATGAACAAATGATTGGCAAAGATGACTCTCAATTTACAGTTGAATTCAAAGACCATTATGAAATTTTACCAAATATGTCTTTAAAAATTAAAAAAATGAAACTAGGTGGAAAAAAAGTAATTAAAAACTTTTATTATGGTTCAAATAATACAAACAAAATAAATAAAAATTATATTATTAAAGAGATCAAAAATATAAAAATAAGACAAGCATTTTGAAAAAAAAAATTTTAGTTTTTGGTCATACTGGCAATTTAGGCTCTAATTTTATCTATTTTCTTAAAAAAAATTATAAATTTGTAGTTAATACTCATAAATCTAAACTTTTTTTTCCTGATATAGAATATGTGAATTTTAGTGATGATGATTTTTTGAAAAACTATCTTTCAACGAAATCTAAGATAGAAAAAATTGCACCAGATATAATTTTAAATTCAGCTGCCTCAACAGATTTAGATGACTGTGAAAAATATCCAAATAAATCTTTTTTCGCAAATGTTAAGTTGCCTGAATTATTATCTAAAATTTGTCTAGATTTAAATATAAAATTAGTTCATATTTCTAGTGATCACTTATATAAATCTTACAAACCATTCAAAAAAGAAACATCGTTAACTTCTAAAATAAATAATTATGGTCAGCAGAAAATTCAGGCTGAAAAAAAAATTCAGTTAAAAAATAAAAACGTATTAATTATTAGAACAAATTTCTTTTCTCATAGCAATAATTCAAATCAACTTATTTATAAAATTAATGATGCAATAAAGTTTGATAAAAAAATTACACTGTTTGATGACTATTATTTTACTCCAATATATTCAAAATATTTATCACGTATTATAAGTTATTTAATTCAAAAAAATCAAACTGGTATCTTCAATGTTGTTTCCAACGAAAGAGTTTCCAAGTATAAGTTTGGAAAGATTGTCGTAGATAATAAAAATGATATTGATAAATCCTTTATTAAAAAAAGCATTAAGGACTCATATTTTAAAGCTAAAAGATGTAGAGATTTATCTCTTTCAAACAATAAATTAAAAAAAATAATTAACATCAATATTCCTAGTTTAGATAAACAAATTAAAGAGTTTTTAAAAAATGACGAAAAAATCGTCAAAAAATTATTTTTAAAATTTCCTTATGGAAGACATTCGATAAATAAATCAGATCTTAAGGCAGTCAATCGTGTTCTTTTAAGTGGGTCGCTAACACAAGGTAGATTTATTGATATTTTAGAAGAAAATGTAAGCAATTATCTTGGTGTCAAATATGCTGTGGCAGTCTCAAGTGCAACTGCTGGCCTCCACATGTGTTATAAGGCAATTAACATAAATAAACGAAATCGCATCATTACAGTTCCAAATACATTTGTCTCAACATCTAATGCCGCTTTATTCTGTAATTCAATGCCAGCCTTTACTGATATTTCTAATAATACTTTAGGAATGTGCCCAGAAATACTTGAAGAAACATTAAAAAAAGAGCAAAATATAAAATCCATTGTTCCAGTTCATTTCGGAGGATTAGCGATGAACTCTAAAAAAATTCAAAATATTTCAAAAAAAAAAGGTCTAACAATTATAGAAGATGCAGCTCATGCTTTTGGTGCAAAATATGAATGTGGAAGTAATGTGGGGTCATGTAAATACTCAGATCTTTCAGTTTTTTCTTTTCATCCAGTGAAAATCCTGGCAGGTGGAGAGGGTGGAATTATAACAACTAATAATAAAAAGCTATATGAAATTTTAATTTCTCTAAGAAGTCATGGAATAAGAAAAGATAATATAATTCAAAATACTAAAGTTGGAAAAAGTGAAAACAGTACTAACATTTGGTATTATGAAATGTCGAGATTGGGTTTCCATTACAGGCAAACAGATATTCATTCAGGACTTATAAGTTCACAATTAAAAAGAGTTCATTTATTTTTGGAGAAAAGAAATAAGTTATCTAAATTATATGATAATCATTATAGAAATATAAAAAATATTACCCTTACTCAAAATAATTACAGAGATATCAGTTCAAACCATCTCTATATTCTTAAAATAAATTTTAGAAATATGAAATATGATAGAAATGAATTTATGAAAAAATTAAGAGCTAGCAATATAATAACTCAGGTTCATTATATACCTGTTCCTATGCAGTTATATTATAAAAATTTAGGATATAAAATGGATAAATTCAAAAACACAATTGAATATTATAATCAGTGTTTAAGTATACCCTTATATTATGACTTAAAATATAAGGAACAAAAGTATATTATGGATACTATTGATGAACTAGTATCAGCAAATTAAATATATTTGATTAGTCAGTTAACCACTTAACCAGTTAATCTGTTGAAATCGAAGGTAGAAACTTTTGTTTTTAATAAATTTTTGATTAACAATTTTTTATCTTCACATTTTTTTATTTTTTTAAATATTTCATCGAGAATTTTACGATACTTTTTTAATAGTTCATTAGAATGAACCGTAGATACGTACATCATATTTGTAGCTAAAATATTATTTTTTAACATTTCTTGCGTAATTAAAGTTTTATATTTGTTGGAATCTTTAGAATCTATTCTAAAACATGGTATTGAGTCCAAGCCAAAAATTATTAAGGGGAGATCGTACTTTATAGACAATTTTTTCCAAATATCTTTTACTTTTTGTCCTGTAAATTTAATTTTTTTATAGGTTTTTTCTTTTTTCATTATCTCTATAGTTTTTAATGCTGCAACTATACCTGATTTTTCTGTCCAAAATGTACTACTAATAAAACTTTTAGAAGCTGATTTTAGAAATTTTTTTTTTCCAAGAACACAAGTAATAGGATACCCATTTCCCAAACATTTTCCTAATGTAAGAAGATCTGGATATATACCATGGCTTAAATGGATTCCGCCCAATGTCTCACGAAAACCTGAGGTACATTCATCAAATATTAAAATAATTTTATTTTTATTACAAAATGTTCTTATATCCCTCAAAAATTTTTTATTCGGACTTTTTTCTCTTTGAACCTCCATTATCACAGCTGATAGATTTTTAGCTTTTTTTACAATCTTAAAATCATCAAAATTGTTCATTCTGAATGGTATTACTGAATCTTTTAATGACTTTGGAACCCCAACAGACCTTAAACCTTTTAACAAATGAGCATTCAAATTATTTTTTGATTTTAAATTTGCTGCTAGATACCAGTCATGCCAACCATGATATCCACATATTGCTATTTTCTCTTTATTGTTAATTGATCTTGCAATTCTTGTAGCAATTACACCAGCCTCCCCACCAGTTTTCGCAAATCGTGCAAATCCTGACCATGGATGAATTTTTATTAATTCTTTTGCTAATTCAACTTCTTGAAAAGAATTTAGGCTACTAATATTACCTGATTTATTAGATTTAATTACTGCATTATCAACTTTAGAATTAGCATATCCAAGAACACTTTGCCCAACACCAAAATACATATCTAAATACTTTTTATTATTTAGATCCCATATGTAAGCTCCTTTTGCTTTTTTAAAATAGGTTGGCCATTTGTTTGGAAGATGGTTTTCTGGCCTTTTTGAAAATAGCATAGTACCACCTGGGATCAGCTTCTTAGCATCAGAGTAAAGCAATTGATTTTTATCTTTTTTTTTCATTATGCTATTCAAAAATATTATAATTAGTCTTTAATTTTCCTACGCTATTTTTTATAAGCGAATTTTTCTTAGCTAATAGGGTAAATGAACCATATAGGAAATGCCTATATCCATTATGATTTTTCATCTCATTTACATCATGCAAACTATCATGAGAATTTAAAAATGTAATTAATCTTCCAGTTTTTGGAGATATTTCTTTTATTAAATTACATTTTTCGGATGAGGGTCTAGAAGGTATAGCATTGACCTTATCTTTATATTCATAAAATCTTAAATTACCACCTTCACCTTCTAAACTTAAATCATTTAAGTATATTAAAAAAACAATGGTTCTTGAATCCGAATCTCTATGTATTTCTCTTTTATAACCATTTGGAGATTTTGAATAATCGTAAAGCAATTCAACATATTTTTTTTTTGTAAACTTAAATTTTAAAACTCTTTGAAATAATCTAAATAATTTAAATAATTGGTAGAAGATAAGGTTTAAACTTCCAATTGTTGATAGTTGTTTTGAATTAAGTATTTTGTATCTGTTTAAAAGGGGACCTGGCTTTTTATTAAAAAAAAAATTTGTAACCTTAAAATTTTCATTTTGAATATCTAGATTTTTCATTAGATTATTCAAAAAGTTTTGAGAATTTATTTTATCTTGAAGTTCACTCCAGTATTTTGAATTATTTACTAAATTTATAAATGACAGACTTGTTGATGGAAGTAAAAGTCTATTGTTTAGAACCTTAATATGATCATTTTTTGAATATTTTTCTGCGTCTTCTATAAGTAATTTGCAGAAGTCCTTATCTAAGAAGTTTTCAATAACTTTATATATCATAATAAATAACTTGATGTATATATATTATAATTAATTTCAATTTTAAATATGGCATTAGTTGCATCTAAAAAATATAATTATATTTTTTTTCATTTACCAAAAAACGCCGGGGTCTCAATTTCAAATGCCTTAATTAATGAGGAATATTCGCTTATTCTCAAGAAATTCAGCATTTATTTCCTTAAATATTTAAAAGGAAAAAATAACAATTATTACATTTCAATAAAAAATAAAAAATTATTTTTCTTCAATTCCCACATTACTTGTTATGATTTTTACAATAAAACTAACAGAAAACAATTTGACAATTCATTCAAATTTGCAGTAATTAGAAATCCTTGGGATCGAATGGTATCTAGATATTTCTATTCAAAAAAAATAAACAATTATTTTAAAAATTTTAGTTTCGAACAGTTTGTTAATTATGACTTAAAAAATAATCAGAAAGTGCTTAACCAATTTGAATTTTGTACAAGAAATAAATCAGACTTTTGTTTGGATCGAGTAATAAGATTTGAAAATATAAATGATGATTTTACAGAAACTTATAAAAATATTTTTAAAAAATCGATTATTTTAAAAAATATGAATTCCACGGCTCATGATGATTATAAAAAATATTATAATAATAATTTAAAAGATAAAATATATAGTAACTTTAAAAAAGATATTAATTTTTTTAAATATGAATTCTAATGAAAAGAAATAATTTCCAAAAAAATTATGATAAATTTCTTAAGTCGAACAAATCAAATTATATTTCTCATTCTATTAATAAACTTCAAAAAACTTATTTACATATTGATCAAAAAAATGAAAAAATTTTAACAAAAATAAAAAAATTTATTTATTATCTTTTTGATTCATTTCAATTAGATAAATTTATTAAAAAAGATAATACAGATGTTCTAATTATATCAAATTTTTTGGATCATAAAAGTTTATCAAATGACGTTTACTTTGGTAAATTAAATGAAATTCTGAAAAGTCAAAATATTAAAACTAAAAAAATCTACAGAAATTTTATAAACGTAAATCACAAAATATTAAGAAATGATATAAAGATAAGGAATTTAATTCTTGGCAAAAGATTAATTCTAATTGAAGAATTATTTCATTTTATACTAGCCTTAAGAGAAGTATTTATTTTTTTATTTTCAATTAAATATAAAGATATAAAAAAAAAAATGAATATTTTTGATTTTTTATCAATCATAAATAATCTACGGCATGTTGAGCAATTAACCAAATGTATAAAGAAATTAAATCCTAAAATTATAATATTTACTTTTGAGGGACATGCATGGGAAAGAATGTTAAATTTCAATATTAAACAATTCGACAATAAAATAATCACTATTGGTTATCAATTTTCGATAATTAAAAGAAGCCAAATTGGTTTTTTTCGTGAATTAAAAAAAGATTTTAACCCTGACTATCTAGCAGCATCAGGTGAAATAACCTTCAAATATTTAAAAAAAAAAATTAAACATTCAAAAATTTTAAAATTAGGATCAAATAAATGGAGACCAGTATGCAAAAGTTCTCAAAAATTTATACTAATAGCTCTGGATGATAGTCAATTTTTAGAAGATAAAATGTTGGATCTTTGTATTAAAATTACAGAGGTCAAATTAATCATTAGACTACATCCTCTTGTAAAAAATGATCGTGAAAGATTTAATAAAATAAATAAAAAAATAAGCAAAAATAAAAATATTTATATTTCGAATAAAACTTTAGATCAAGATCTTGCAAAATCTAAATATACACTTTTTATAAATTCATCTATTGCATTTGAAGGTTTATTTTTTAATGTTATTCCAATTTTTTTTAATAATAATATTAAATCAAATATATTTGATAAAAAATATCCTAAAAACTTATGTATTAATAGTAAAATAGAATTATTAAAATTAATTTATAAAAAAAATAACTTTGATAATATACAATATTTTAAAAATTATCAAAAAAAATACTTTGAAAAATATAAAATTAAAGAAATTAAAAAATTACTAAATTAACAAAATTTTTATGTGTGGATTCTTAGGATCAATAAATTTTGAAACAACAAAAAAAATATTTGATACTTCCTTAGATAAAATTATTCATAGAGGCAAAGATCAAACAAGAACAGTTAAGTTGACTGAGCTAAATATTATTTTAGGATTTAATAGATTATCAATTTTAGATTTAAGCAAAGATGCTATGCAACCATTTACAAATCGTCAAGAGAAAGTTTTTTTATTATATAATGGTGAGATTTATAATTTTAAAGAGTTAAAAAAAGATTTAGAATCTTTAGGTATAGTTTTTAAAACTAATTGTGATGTTGAAGTTTTATTCAATTGTTATTTACAATGGGGTTTGGATAAAACATTAGAAAAAATTAAAGGGATGTATTCTTTTTTTATATTAGATACAAATATTTCAAAATCCTATCTATGTGTTGATAAAGTTGGAATAAAACCATTATATTATTCATATTCTCAAAATAAACTTTTGTTTAGTTCAGAAAGTAAAAGTATAAATTATCTAGCAAATTCATGTAAAATAGAAAAATTACAAGCAAAAAAAGAACTTTTTTTTGGTAATTCATTTGAACAAAAAACAATCTTTAAAAATATAAATCAGCTACCAAGTGGAAGTTATATTGAATTTGATTATAAAAAAAATATATTTAATTTAACAAAATACTTTGAATTAAACTCATTAATTAAAAAAAATAAATTTAATGAATTAAAAAAAAGTAAAGATATTATTCAAAAATATGATGATGTTTTGTCTGAAACTATAAAGAAACATTGTCAGTCTGATGTACCAGTTGGTATTATGTATAGTGGTGGAATAGATTCAGCACTTATAGCAGCAATAGCAAATAAGCATTTGGATTATAAAGTTCCTTTATTCTTTTTTGATTCAAAATATAATTCACATTATGATTATGCAAAGTTAATTAATTCAGAAAATAAATTTGAATTAGTTAAAGTTGATGAAAATCACATCGACTATATTAAACAAATGGTTGATACCGCTTATTATTTTGAGAAGCCAAATAAGATAGAAGCCTTACCGCTTCAGCAAGTCTCTTATGAAGCATCTAAAAAGGGAATAAAAGTTTTATTAAGTGGTGATGGAGCTGATGAAATTCTTGGAGGCTATGAATTTCATTTAGATTTTTTTCAAAAAAAGAATTTTTATGAAAATAAATTTGTTCAAAAAATATATAAAGCATTAAGACATTTTTCGAAATTTAATATTTTCAATTTCCAGGATAGTGACCCAATCAAGGATGAATATTTATTTCAACCTTTAAGATTTGAGAGTTTAGAAATATTTTTTAATATTTTATTGGAAAGACCAAAAAGAATTCAAGAATGGAACGAAAATTTAAAATCTTATAGTTTTATAAATGATAAAATTGAAAGTTCAAACTTATCATTTATTTTAGATTCTTTTAAATCCAGAATTCATCTTTATAACCATAGATCCGACAGAATAGGAATGTCAAATGGTGTGGAGATAAGAGTTCCATATCTTTATGATGATTTTGTTGATTTAGCTTTGAATACTGAGCTTAAATATAAAATAAAAAATAATTTATTAGCACGTCCTCAACAAAAATATATTTTGAAACTTTTAGCAAAAAAAAATAAATTACCTAATAAGATAATAAACCGAAAAAAAGTAGGTACAGAATTTAATATTTCAGATTTGCTAAATAAAATAATTGATAAATTAGAATTTAAATTTTGTGAGGAAATCTTCAGTATAGGAGAACGTGATCTTAAAAAAAACCTCAAACTTTCTCTCGATGATCAGAAATATGTATATATGTATTCTTTCATAATCTTTGAATTTGTATGTAAACTTTTTATAGAAAACATGTCTAGAGATAATTTGTACGATTATTTAAATAAAAAATTAGGCACCTAGTTTAATAATTTACTATCTTCAATAATCTTCTTTAAATTTTTTTTAGTATTAATCATATTGACTGATCTATCGTTATACTCTGTGAGCTTTACAATATTAAGTGGATCGTAATAAAAGCTCTCAATTTTCATTCTTTTTGCAATAAGAGAGGGGCTACTAAATGGAAGAGAAATTACTATGTCACTAACTTTAATTACACTTTTAGCAGATATGCCGGCTCTATATATTAATATATTGTTTTTATTTTTCTTTTCTAAAATATCTATATATTTAAAATATTTTTTAGACATATCTTCATTAATATTTTTTATTTTAATAATAATTTTGATGTTAGAGCCTTTTATATTTTTAATAATATCCTCTAAAAACTTAATACAGTATTTTTCAGTGTATAAATTATATGGATTTAAAAAAGTTAATTTAAATTTGTTATTTTTTGGAGGAACATCAAATATACTAATAATTTTTTCATTTTTAAATTTCGATAAAGTTGTATTTTGACCGTGAAATGGTATGAATTTACACATCATAACTTTAGGATTAGTAAATTTAACGTTATCCTTGAGCCATTTCCTCTGCTCATTAGTCCAGCAAATATAATTATCCCATGTATAAAATTTGGTAAGGAATAAATCATAAAATTTTATTTTTGAGTTTTTTTTTTTTATAAAATTTGTATTTGTGCTCATGTAATATAAATAAGTATTTTTGCTTAATGCATAAGTCCAGTAGGGTCTGTACATTAGTTCTATATTACTAAAAAAACATATGTCTGGTTTCAATCTCTTATTAAATTTAAAAAAATGATAAAGTATTAAATCGTCAAATATAAAACAATTGAGATTACTTAGTTTTTTATTTTTTAATGAGCTTAACATCAGTTTTAATGCTAAAATTATTGATTTAATTAGGTCAAAAATTAAAAACAAAGAAAAGAAATTTGTATTAATGTTAATTTTTTTTATTAAATAATTTCCTTTATTTGAAAAATAATTTTTAATTTTTTTATTTGTATGAGTATAAGTTACAGTTTGTTTAATGCCAAAATAATTTTTAACCCATTCAAAGAAATTTATATCATTATTATTTTTGTGATTTTCATTTAATTTAGGTAT
>MDTB01018063.1_pt1 | contig 14869 bp, 10 predicted proteins | sample 811161 | NCBI WGS metagenome assembly MDTB01 (sample SAMN05326650, study PRJNA326480) | marine metagenome | isolation source: seawater | place: Mediterranean Sea | collected 2009
AGGGAAACCGACTTTAAAGTTGGAGGCGATCGGTTACGGGAAATTGCCCGTAGCTAACGAAAAAGGGGAGATCATTAATTCCAAAACTAGTTGTGATATGAGATATATTTTTGGCTCGCAATATATTGTTGTTGTTTTTCCAGTTAAAAAAAATGTGTTGGCGCAGTGTAGCGATAGCATTATTGGACTTGATAACTGGGAATCTCTAATACGGCTGAAAAACCAATAGTTAAGTGGATAATAAACTCTCAAAGCCCTAGCCTAAAAAAATAGGACACGCACTAAAAAGCCCTAGTTAAAACCGAGGGCTTTTCAGTTTTTACCGTTCGCTAGTAAAACCAAGCAGCCCTTCATGACCCTGACCTTCACGGGCGAATCAATTTCAAATCCTGCCTTGATTTACCAATGACTTTGATGGCCTGGGTAACATCACCTTTAAGACTGGTGTGGGGAGCTACACATACGGTGCGCGAGGTTATGGTTGTGGGCGCAGGGCGGGTCCGCATGCGGTTAGCTCGGTAAGTTCACGCTCTGGGGGTAAGAACACGACGTATTGCTACGATGCTAACGGTAACAATGTCAGTGGCGATGGTCGGACGTTGACGTATACGTCCTTTGATCTGCCGAGTCGCATTGTGCGTGGTGCTAATGTGGTGTCGATGGCGTATGGCGCGGATCGTCAGCTGATTTACCGTGATGATACGTCGGTGGTTAAGGGTGTGACCACGCGCGCGCAAACGCATGTGTTAGGTTCGGTAGAGCGTGTCAGCCATTTGGTTGGTCCGAGTGCGGGTAAGATTGAGATGCGTTACCGGGTTGGCGGTGTGTTGATCACGCAGTCGGCGGGTGGTTCTGAGGGTGAGGATACTCGGCATCGTTATACGCATGTGGATCACTTAGGCAGTGTGGTTGCGATCACGGATGAGCTGGGTGAGGTTGCCGAGCGTTTGAGTTTCGATGCATGGGGTCGCCGCCGCGCGGTGTTGTCGGTTGATTTGGTGGCGCCGGTGCCTGGGTTCTATGGCCACACGGCGCTGGCGCTCAGCAGTGGCTTGATCAGCGATGGGTTTACTGGCCACCAACAGTTAGATGGGGTTGGGGTCATCCATATGCAGGGTCGCATCTACGATGCGGAGCTGGGTCGCTTCTTACAGGGTGATCCGCTGGTGCAGGATGCGACCAATCTGCAGTCGCTCAACCGCTATAGCTATGTGCAAAATAATCCGTTGAGTTATACCGATCCGAGTGGGTTTGTTTTGCAATGGCTGCTCAGGAAAGCCGAATCGTTTTTGAAGCGAGTTGGTGACGCGGCTGTCGATGTAGTGGTCGAAGTAGGTCGTGTGGTTGCGTCGATGCCTCGGGCGATTCGGGTTGTGGGTACGATCGCGTGTACGATCGCGGGTCCGGCGTGCTGGGCAAACTACACATATGTGATGATGGCGCTAAACGCATCAGCGGCGTTCTAGTTATGAAATATTTGGTTTTTAGTTTCTGTTTTATGTGCTTTGCATGTACAAATGCAGAGTCTTTGCGAGAAGCGAAATCTACTGATTTGAGTTTTTTCTCAATACTTATGAAGTATTGCTGGCTAAGAAAAACTCTGATGAATTTCCTTCAAAGGTAAGTTTGATCCATTTGCCGGATAAAACCGATGACTGTTCTAGGTATGCTGATGTTGAGTTAAATTTAGAAGACTTATGCCCTGCAAAAATTTTATATCTAAGTCTTAGTAATTGGGATTTGATGCCTGACTATCACACATTCGTAATAGGTTCGGCTAATTCGTGGCGGGTGGTAGATCTAGTAGTTGAAAAGAGATTGAACCAGTCAGACTGGGTTGGAAAGCTCTCGTTACAAGCGGAAAAGCTTGTTAATGGTAAGGTGCAGGTTGAAAACCTAGTCTTTCAAATCACAAATAAATATGATGTATATAATGTCGTTCGTATATAGTTGATACGAAAATATGAGATAGCTCGCTCTCTAGAACCCAGCCAAGTGCTGGGTTTTTTATGTCTGCTTAAAACCTATCGTCTTGCCCTTAGCTGATTAGCCGTGTGTTTTAAAATCATGGCATCAATCAAAGACTGGATGGCCTTCTGGTCTTCTTCCGACATCTGACTAACCGCTTCAGACTCGAGTTGTAGGTTGCTGGGTAAGTCTCTTTCTTCTTTATCAAAAAACGGCAAGTCTGCGCTGATGCTTAGTGCAATGCGATTTTAGTAGTTCGTCCGCTAGATCAATTGGCGTACAATGCGTCGCTAATGGTGGTTGAGACCACCTCTACCGAGACGCAGAGACTAACCCAAGCGATAGCCGTTGACATGATTGAACTTCGTAATGCTGAATGCCATTTTTTACGTAGCCCTCAAAAAATTAGTCCGCGTGGCCGGTTGAGCTGTGCTCTGTGGGCATTGCTTTTGTTACTGCCGGCTCCGGTTTATGCCGAGTATTGGGTATCTGTAGGCAGCTTTAAGAGCCGAGTTCGGGCCGAGATTGGGCTTCAAGCGGCGCAACAGGCGAGCAAGGAACCTTATGCAGTCGTCGCTAAAGAGACCTCAGCGGGTCTCACTTATCGCGTGGCGGCTGGTCCATATGCCGATTTTGATCTCGCCAAGAATCGAGCTAGCCGATTGCGTGAGCAGCAATACCCAACGGCCTGGGTGTGGTTTATGCCCGCGGGTGATAGCACCGGTTTGGGAGGCAGTTTGTCTGGTGCTGCACGCTCTCCTGCGAATCAGATGGGTGCGAATGCAACTAACTCCTCGGCGTCGTCCGACCCGGACGTTGACGACAGAGTAGTCACTTGGTCGGTGCTAGATAGAGAGGAATCAAGCATTGCTGATGAGCAGGTCAGAAGGGCGGACGCAAGCTCTGTCGCTGATGATGCACAGGTGCAAACAGAGGCGCCCGCAGGGTATACATTGAACAAGCTGAAACAAAATTAGGGTTTAGCTGTTTTGTGTGGCGGTCACCACGCCGCTTTTGTTCTGCCAAATACACGACCGCGCTTGCTCCTGTGCAGGCAAGGCTTTTGCTTCAGGCGAGTGCCGGTGCCTACTTAGCTCCCCGACAGCTTAGACTACTTGATCTGCCGTTTTGTTTTCTCTAGACCTACTCGGAGCAGCAAGAATTGGTGTGCCTGGCAGCCAATAATGAGTGAAGTGGTCCAAGCTGGCCCATTGTATTGGCCGAGCTCTGCGTCGATTCACTGTCCCTGCAATCACAACACACCCTTTACTAGCGCTCGCCAATCGGTTTCTCTGATCTCCGTTTCAAATTTTCCTGAGTAGAGAAAGCAGGTCAGCATGTCTTTTTGCTCTGTGCTGAGTTCAGAACGTTCGATGGTGTGTCGGGTAGTTGAGCCTTCCACGGGCTTGATCGGTACCCACCCTATACCGTCTATCTGCAGGGCATCAAATGTTCTGCTGACACCGTCCACTGATTCGATTTCTGCGACTGCATTGGACATAGCCGTTAGTTTCACCGCATTCAGATCTGCACTACTTCTTGCAACTAAAGTCATTTCTATGTTGAAGACTTCCTGTTCCTCTTTGCCGCCCCTATCTATCGACAACAGAATCAATAGCCCGCACGCCAATAAAGTTAAGGCGCCCCATAGGGTTGCCACCAAATTGAAAGCGCTAGAAGAGTAATCCGGCCAAAAAACACCTTTGGTAACCATGCCCGCAGTTGTGAACACGCCGACGATAATGCCGAACAACATAGTGCGTGTATCGTTGCTCCGTTTCTTGGCCGCCTTGCCTTTAGGGGTAACTTTGAACTCTACTTCAAATGGATTGAATAAGGTGGCGATAGCGGTGGGCAAAATATGCAGGCCTTGTTGAAGCTGTGAGGTAAAAGAAAGAAAAGGGATATAGCACTCGCGAAAGTACCAGACCATTGTACTAACCGTGATAATGATTAGCGGCGCAACAATATCCGCGAAGGCAGCCAGATCGAGCGCCGGATAGGGGGCTACATCGAAAAGAAAATAGATGCCGGGTACCAAGAGCATAAATATTCGCAACGGGTGCGGTGCGATCCAGCTGGTCGGCAGAAAGAATACGCGCTGTTTCAGCGTTAGTCCCGGACCTAGCGGCCCGCTGGGTAGGAATAACGTTTGTAATGCGCCGCGACACCAGCGTTTACGCTGAACGATGTGGCCCTCGAGGTTTTCTGCCGCCAAACCAACCGCCAAGCGTTCGTTTAAAAAACGCGTTTTCCAATTTTTTCGCAGGAGCACCATTGAAGTCAGTATGTCTTCAGTGATGGACTCCGTTGGTATGCCACCGGATTCAACGACCACCTGGCGTTTGGCGATAGAAAGAGAGCCGCAGCAAAATGCCACCTCCCAAGCGTCTCGAGCGGGTGCAAGGTGGTTAAAAAAGAGTCGTTGCTCATCGGGTATCGAGTCTTCCATGCCGCTGTTTACCTGCAATACATCGCGGTTAAAGAAGTGATGAGGAATCTGCACCATACCAACGGTAGGATCATTGAAGAGTCCGACTACGCGTCGCAAAAAAATTGGGGTTAGACAAAAGTCGGCGTCGATTACAGCGAATAAGTCGCCTTTACAAAACTTCAACGCGTTGTTGATATTGCCAGCTTTGGCATGACTTCGGTCGCTCCGATTTATGTAGTTTGCGCCGTGTCTTTCTGCGAGTGATTTAAGCCAGTCACGATCCTTGCCATCGTCGCAGATCCAGACGGTCTTATTTGGATAGTCAACATGGGTAGCGGTCGCGATCGTCGCTTCTAAAACCTCTTCACCTTCGTTATAGGTGGGGATAAGAATATCGACGCTCGGCCAGGTTTCTGGCGGTGAAGCTTCTAACAGCTTTTGTTGTTCGTCAGCGACGGTACTGTTGTCGCGATGTTTGACCAGTAGGATGGTGAATATGATGTTTTCGACGGTTGCTAAGAGTTCCAGCGCGAAAACCACATGCTGTAGTAGGAGCCTTCAAAATTTGTAGCTCGCCAAGCGAAGTAGCGCAAGGAAATGAGAATAAACACGCTTGATGCAATCAAGCGCGCAAGCCCCCACTCTCTCTTGAGAAAAATCAGCAGTGTTGCGCTGTATGCCAGGGACAGAATAAACGCCAGGTTTTGGGTCAGATCGAGGCTGGGGCTGAACATAAGCTAGAACTTAGTTTGCATCTGAAGCGGCTGTAGTTGCATATCGTGCTGGTTCCATCTTGATTGGGTATTAATAGAGGTTTTTGCGAGTTCGGAATTAACTGCGCTCATTTTCCTTGCGAATTAACGATCGAATAAGGCAGCGTCCAAAGAGATAGAAAAGCAGAACGGCTAGTGGCCCCTAAAAATACTTTGTGAAAAAAGACAACAGATTTAAATTGTCGTAAATCACGCTAGCCTTGCGCCCATAGTAAAAAGCGTTTGCAGGGCTGGCGCCTAGTTCCTCATAGTTGAACTTGAGTTTTAGCAGTACAGAGTTTTTGTGTCCTGCCTGAACCATCGACTCTTGTTTGGTAAGCGATATCATGTTGCCAATTTTTGCGTAGACCTCTGCGCTGAATTCTTGAGTAGAACCGTTTAATCGCACTCGGACCTTAGAACCAATATTTAGTACATCGTAGTAATCTTCGTCGAGCAAAACATCTAGATGGATCGTGTCAACATCGATCAACTCAGCTATTTTCGTACCTGGCATGATCTCTTGGTCTTCTTTTACAAAAATGCGAGTGATCATAGAATTGACAGGAGTCTTATAGGTGACGGTTTCTTGTTGCGTGTTAAAGCTCCCTTCTGTCGCTATGTGTGTATCTAGTTCGGTGATGCGCTCTTGGACGTGTTCTAACTCTGCCTTGAGCTCAGCGCGGCGAAACTTGACTCTGTCGATCTCCTGCTGCGTATACGGAACATCGTTGTATCCTTCATTAAGAAAGAAGCCCTTTTCAACAGCGTTTCTGCGTATTTTTAATCCCTTGATTGCGGCTTTCATAGCCTTACATTCGTGTTTTAAACGAGCGTTTTTTGCTGTAATCGCTTCGGTAGTGGCGGCATCTACTAACTGCGTCGCTTCAAGCACTTCATAGCGTTTTAGCTCGCTTCCTGACACCTGCAGTTCGCTATACAGGGCATCATGTTTGGCCTCCAATTCCTCGATTTGCGCGCGAAATAACTCTTCCGATGCGGCAATGAGTTGCTCGTAGCGAGCCTCCAGCTCTGTCTGAAACTCGGCGTCATGTTGTTCTTTTGCAGCTAAAGAAATCAGCATGTTTGTAAGGTCGTTACGTTCTCGCGTAAGCCCGGTAAATCTGGAGCCGTCGAATCTTTGATTGGATTTAACCGCGATCACGGTGCCGCGCTCTGCGTAGCTCATATTCTCTGCCGCGACTTCATCTAAGTGACCGCCGGTCACGGCGGTAATGTCGTAGGTGTCGGCATCTACTATGGCTTCCAGGCTGGGCGTAATAGTGATCAGCGGTAGCAGCGCCCATATCAGCAACAGCAAAATCAGGCCGTAGAATATGTATTTAATGTTGCGGCTAAGGTGTTTCATTTTTTATTGGTTTAGCTTCTCGACTTTTTGAGACGGTGGCATCGGAAAAAACAGTCCATCGCAGTTTTCAAAGTGGCAACCAGAATTTTATAAACAGATTTAGGTCTCGGTATTGAGGCGCGGTTATAACGTGGACTGTGCGCCAAACCTGTGAACCAAAAATGTGTATGTCTTAATGTTTCGTACTTTCGTCAAAAACGTAGATCATTGAAGAGGAAATAGACAAGCGGTAGTAAATATAAAATGAGTGGATCACTTTCTCTGCGCGCGGCCGATGCATGCTTAAAAATGCCGTAGGTAATTCGAAAGCGAAAACTAAAGGTTAACAATTAATCTAAGTACCAATCGAGCCGGGTGATTCTTTTTTGTGGGGAAGTGTTAAGCTTTAGGCGTGGCTGCATAGTTCAACTGGATAGAACGACCGCCTCCTAGTTTTTTGGGTCACATTTTCGAAAGGGAATGCTGAAAAGCTCTCAAATTCGGGGAAACCTTCATGCTATAGGGCGCTACAAAGCGCTGCGACGTGACGGAAACTGCTAGAAAGTGCTAGAAAGTACTGAAGCAAAGCAAATGGCAATCCCGAGCCAAGCGCTGAGGCAATAGCTAATCCTCTGGGTTTGTCTTAGTGAAGGTGTAGAGACTTGACGGGAGCAATCTAAGGGCACGACCCTGTCGCGCCTAGGATTAAGAGAAAGTCCAGACCCCAAACGCCAGCGGGCGGCTGCGAAAGCAGTAGTGGGTAAGAAGCGGTAGATTTGGGTTCGAGTCCCGATGTGGCTACCATCTTTTACAGGTGAGAAAGCTCTGTGAGAGAAAAATGAAGGTAGCGAGCGCTTAGCGGGAAAGACACTTTGGTAGCAGCTGTTTTTATCTGGTCAGGCCGCTCATCTGGAAAGGCCGCTTACCTGGAAACGCCGCTTATCTGGAAAGGCCGCTTATCTGGAGAGGTCGCTTGCCTGGCAAGAACTGGCAAGAAAGCGGGCTAAACTCTTTCTGCTATCAGTAAAAGCAAACTTTCCTTCCGTCTGCTCATCCCTTGCCGAAAAAGCAGAGCTGCTGTTGTCGTGAGGCTGCCGGGGCAGGGCGCATAAGACTTGGGGAGCCACAAGTAATCGCCTTAGCGCGCCGGCTCTAACGGGTTTGGCCAACTGTGGACACGCTCGACATCTGCCACGCCATTGAACGCATGCCCTGTCTGCTGGCGCACAGCTTTGCTTGAAATCCCTGAGGTGTGTTGTCCGACGCCTGAACCCTACAAGACTGAGCCATAGCGCTGCTCGTTCCCGCTGCTGGTTCCCGCTGTTTAGTCCCGTTGCTTATCGCACATGCGTGGTGACTGTTTTTTCTTTATATTTCTGACCAAAATAATTTGGGATACATCATGGCGGATTTGAGTGTGTTGGAAGGGATTCGGGCGCGGCGTTCGGTACGTGGATTTTTACCTGATCGTGTGCCGCAAGAGGTTCTAGATGAGGTGTTTGGTCTAGCGCAATGGTCGCCTTCAGGCACTAACATCCAGCCTTGGCAGACGTTTGTGGCTTCGGGTGAGCCGTTGCACACGTTGCGTGCAGAATTCACTCGCCGTGCCAGAGAAAAAGTACCGCCAACGCCCGATTACACAGGCAAAAGCGCGGTAATTGCTCATTGGAAGGACCGTCGTCGCGATTGCGCAAAGGTTCTTTATGATGCGATGGGCATCGACTGGGAAGACAAAGCTGGACGCGCCGCCGCTGGGTTGCGTAATTTCGAAATGTTCGATGCACCACATGTCGCTTTTCTCGGTATGCATGAGAACTTTGGGATGGGCGGGGCCTGGGATGTGGGCATGTACGCGCAGACCTTAATGTTGGCGATGACCGCGCGGGGAATCGGTTCCTGCGCGCAAGGCACCATGGCCCACTATCCTGACCTGGTGCGCGAAACGCTGGGTATAGATCCCTCATTCAAGATTTTGTTTGGTATTAGTTTCGGTTATGAAGATACCAGCGTAGCGGCAAATGAGGCCCGTACCGAGCGAGCGCCTTTAGCTGATGCAGTGAGCTTTTATGGATAAGGAGAGCGGCAAACCAGCAGTTTTTGCTTGGTTTGAATCGAGCTGAATCAGCAGTACTGTCGAGCATAGTGCTGACTTTCGCGCCTAGCCCAAATAGACAAAAGCACAGGGTAGGCTGGTCGTTTAGCGGGTGATAATGCTGAGGCGTGAGTGTGTCGGAGAAGCGAAACACGTGAGCAAAGTCAGACAAGCCAGCACGTTACAAGCGCGCTTGGCTCCGCATACCTAAAGATTCAGTAGCCTAGCGCTAGTCTGGAAGTCATCGGGAGTATTTGGGCCGCAGGGTTTAGGCCCCTGCGGCTGCACGTAGCTTGCGTATTAGGTTTGCTGGCTGGCGATCCAAAGATCAATGGACTCTTCCAACATATCCAGAGGCAGCGCGCCGCCGCCGAGCACTGCATCGTGGAAACCGCGAATATCAAATTGCTCTCCCAGAGCCTGTTTGGCCTTGCGGCGTAGCGCCTGTATTTTCAGCATGCCGATTTTATAGCTTGTCGCTTGGCCCGGCATAACGATGTAGCGTTGTACTTCTGAACGCACGCTTTCCAGTGGCTCTGGCGAGTTTGCCATAAAGAAATCAATAGCTTCCTGCTCTGTCCATCCTTTTGCATGAAGTCCGGTATCCACAACCAGGCGGATAGCCCGCCAGATTTCCGAGGATAGGCGTCCAAATTCATCGTAAGGCGAGACATAGGTTCCTGGCATTTCCGCTGCCAGAGCTTCTGCATACAATCCCCAACCTTCGCTGTACGCGGTAAAGCCGGCTTGAGTTCGGAATACCGGCAGTCCGGTGAGTTCCTGGGCAATAGAAATCTGCATATGATGGCCGGGAATGCCTTCATGGTAGGCAATGACTTCCATCATGTTTTTGGGCATAGCGGTCATATCTGAAAGGTGCGCGTAGTAAATACCGGGGCGCGAACCGTCAGGCGTACCACGATAGTAGTGCTGTGCTGCCCCATCGCGCTCGCGGAACGGCTCCACGCGCTTGACCACCAGATCTGCTTTCGGCATCAAGCCGAAAAACTCTGGAATTTTGGATTTAAGGTTATTGATGGCTTGGGTCGCGTCATCAATATACTGCTGGCGACCTTCATCAGTGTCAGGATAATAATTCCACTCTGCTGTGCGCACGTCTTCGAAGAAGGCTTGTAAATCACCCTCGAAACCAACCTCGGTCATGATCGCCTGCATGTCACCACGCAGCCGTTTGATTTCGTCTAAACCAATCTGATGGATTTCGTCAGCAGTGAGCGACGTTGTGGTCTGACTTTTCAAGCGATGCTTGTAATAGGCTGCGCCATTGGGTTGACTGCCGATGCCACTGACCACTTGCGGGGCTTTATCCATTTCAGTGTCGGCCCAGGCGATGATGGCTTCGTATGCTGGCTCGAAAGAAGTTTTTAAGGCGCTCTCCGCATCGGTCAGCAAACTGGCAGCTTGTGCTTCGCTGATTTTTTCTGCTGTCTTCAAGGCATCAACTTCCATTTTGAAATCTGCCCAAATGTCGCTGTCATTGCCTTCGGTAAAGGGCGCGCCAGTGATGACTGCTCGGCTTTGTTCTATGACACCATTAAGCGCAAATCCCGGGCTTTGCACGCCTTGTTTGGATGATTGTTCCGCCGTCGCGAGCATTTCTTCCATACGCGGCAATACCTCGTTTATTCGCGAAATATAAGCGCGAGCATCTTCCGCTGTATCAACGCGGTGGAAGTTGATCAAAAAGGTTGGAATAAAACTTTGTGCGCCATTCATTTGATCGAAGGTCAAGCCATCGTAGAAGAACTGTGCTGATTCAGCGGCGCGCTCGTATTGGTAGATCCATAAATCGTAGGAGAGTTGTTCATCCGCGCTGAGGTCCGCGCGATCGAAAGTGGCTTGCAGCGCCTCGACGGATTCTTTGCGCCACGCCAGCTCTTCTGAGAGCGCCTCGAAGGTGAAAGAGCCCAATTCGTCGTAGCGATCTTTGCGACCTAGGAAAGTCATTTGAATGGGCGAAAATTGCAGTCCTTCTTCGAACTTATCGTCTAGCCACTCGGTGAGCGATGGTGCCTCGGTAGCGGGCGCCTCTGCTTCCGGTTTGGCGCTGCAGGCACCAAGCATAAGTAACAGTAAGGCAACGCTAAACAAGCTGCGCTGGCAGCAATTCGCTCGGCTCCAGTTTGCTAGGAAATCGAGATGCAACTGTTTCGACATAATGATTCTCTTTACCCTGTCAGGTTGAAATTTATGAGTGCGGTATTGTAGGCCAGTTAGTCCGCTAACCACCAGTTGATGAGGCGCGTCCGATCGGCGTTTTGACAGGCTTGACTTCAGTCTCGTTTGCCCGCTTCGCGGGAAGCCGCGCTTTACCGATTCAGCCGTTAATTTGGCTCGGCGATTGCTACAGCTCTGGCTGGCTTTATCCGAAGCAATCTACCTGCGGGTCCATCTGTGAGGATGTAGAGAAAACCGTCCGGGCCGGTGCGAATATCTCTGATACGCTCACCGATTTCTGTGAACAGCTGTTCTTCCGCAATAACGGCGCCGTTTTCTAGGCGTAGGCGGCGCACGTCGCCATCTATTAGCGCGCCAACAAATAGATTATTGCGCCAGTTCGGGAAGGCGTCGCCGGTGTAGAGGGTAAGCCCGGAAGGGGCGATGGATGGCGTCCAGTAGTGAATGGGCTGCGCCATACCGGGATGGCTCTGTAAGGGGCTCACGTAGGCACCGTTGTAGTCCAGGCCATAAGTAATGGCTGGCCAACCATAGTTGGTGCCAGCGCTTAAAATATTGACCTCATCGCCGCCCTGGGGGCCATGCTCGTGCAAGTAGACGCGGCCATCTTCACTGACGGCCAGGCCCTGGGCATTGCGGTGTCCGTAGGTCCACACATATGGCGCATTCGGGAATGGGTTGTCAGCAGCAGGCTCTCCTGTAGCAGTCATACGAATGGTTTTACCGAGATGGCTTTGGAGTGACTGTGCCGCTTCGCGGTAGTCAAAGCCGTCCCCTGTAGTCAGCAACAAATGGCCGTCAGGCAGCCAAGCGAGGCGTCCGCCATAGTGCACCGGGGTGTCTTTGTCCGGCTGGGTAGAGAACAGGATCTGCACATCGATAAGGGCAGCGTCTGCAGACAATTTGGCGCTAGCGACATAGGTGCCGTTCGCGTTTGCGTTGCCGCCAGCGTAACTAAGGTAAAGGGTGCGGTTGTTGACGAAATCCTGGTGGAGTAATACATCGAATAAGCCGCCCTGACTGGCTCGGTAAACGGCGGGCACATTTGCAATCGGTTCGCTCAGTACACCGTTTTGCTGCAATTGTCGTAGCTGGCCGCCCAACTCCGCGATAAGCAAGTTGCCGTCGGGCAAAAACGCCAGGCTCCAGGGTTCGTTTAAATCCTTGGCAATTGTGTCAATGGTATAACTTTCACTGTGCACGGCTGGGGCAGAAACCGTAACCATTAAGCTTATAACTAGCGTTAGAAAAAGCTGTGCGAATGGAGCGGGAGTTTGTTGCTGCATTGGTCGAGGTCTCGGTAATGGTGCCGGTGGCATTTGGGTTTACAGCCATACTATCGTGATGTGGTCGGCTATTTTCGCAGTCTCATGACATTGTGATGGCTTGCTCTAGCCAGCATCGGTAGAGTGTGAATTTCTGATGGCAGTATTGTGCACGGGTGCAAGGTAAATTGCGCTGTCGTTAATCGGCTTTGCAGACTTCTCTCAGTGTCGGTATGCAGTGCAATTTGTTAGGTGGCTTGCATAATTGCTGGCAGATTTTTAGGGTCAGAGCAAACACCAGACGGCGTTTATTGGGTGAGTCGGCGTGCTCTGCAGGTGTCCCCCGATTCATTAACGAGAGGCAAGGTAATTTAATGCGCAAAGTGATCGGTTTTATTACGGCCTGTTTGGTGGCCTACATCGCGGCTGTCTTTTTCTATTCGCAGCTCAACCTTGCCAATTTGCCCGAAATGGGCGTTGCTGTAACGATGGCAATGCGGTGGCAAACGCTACAGCATGACCTAGTTCACATGACGACCTTGTACTTGCCAATATTTATTGTTGCATTTGCGATTGCTTTGCCGGTTGCGACCTTGCTGACGCGGCGGTTCGTCTATCTACTTAAGGTGGGTTACATGCTCGCCGGTGCGTTAGCGCTATTTTGCGTCGATTTGGGGCTGCAGCAGATTTTTGGCACGCATTTATTGGCGGTTACGCGAACAACTGTGGGCTTGTTGTCGCAATGCCTCGCCGGTGCATTGGGCGCTTTGGCTTATGCCAATATTGCTTATGGCGGCAGCAACCAGAACAACGCTACGGCCTATTTTGGTAGCAAACCCGCTTAGTATCAGCTTGGTAATAGGAACTGCGGCCTATTGCGTGGATGGGACATTCCCAGAGCAAGCCCAAAAAAGCCGAACCTAGAAAAAATCGATCTGAGGGAAAGTGATCCGAGGGACGGTGATCTGAGGGAAAGTGAGACTTGAGCCACAAGGATCTCAAAAGCACTGCTCGTGAACTTTGCTGGCTGCCGGTTCTTTCTCTAACCGGCTCGCTCTTTACAGCAACGCCGTTGGCCAAAACCGATCCGATTAAAGCGACTTAACAGTTGGCTTACCTAGGTTGGACATCGCGAATCATTTTCTATGCGCCACCGACCACATCATTCGTGAAGAGCTAACTGGCTTCGTGCTGCACCTCTCGACTTAGCGGCCCTGCTCTGAGTCATTAGGTGCGTTCAGCAAACGCTGGTAATCGTCCCAATAGCTTGGATACGTCTTCTTTACGACGCTGGGATCATCCAGCGTTAGTGTCCCGGTAAAGCTGCCAAGCAACGAAAACGCCATTGCCATCCGGTGGTCGTGGTAGGTGTTCAGGCGATGCTCGCGTAATGTCCATCGCACTGCAGCGTTTCGGTGATTGGGATCACTCGCGTGGTCGAAGCGGATGCTGTCTTTACTTGTGGTATGTGCTTGGTAACCAATGCTGCGTAGCTCTGCCGCCGGGCACTCTAAACGATCACATTCTTTGTGATGCAAGGAGGACAAACCGCCGATGCGCATCGGAAAAGGTAGTAGTGGAGCCATCGCGAGCAACGTGAGGGCGGCATCTGGCATAGTTTTCATATCGGCGAAATACACAGGTTCGAGTTTGTTTGGGCCGCGAATATAGGTGCCGTCCTGGTAGCAGATCTTACTGCCCATAGCGCTAAGCAGTTGGTTGAATTTTTGGTCGCCCTGCACGCTGGTATCGTCCAAGTTGGTGAGGTGCAGGTTCGCTTGATGTAGCGTTGCGAGTGCAGTGAAGTAAGTTGCAGCGGTCGCATCGCCTTCGATCATCACGTCGCCGGGCGCGTACGTTCCAGCCGGTATGGCTAGGCAATCTGTTGCTTCCCATGTCCCGCTTACGCCGCGTTTTGACATCTCATTAAGGGTGATGTCGAGGTAAGGTTTTGAGACCAAATCACCCGTGATACGAATGCGCTGAATTTTTTGCGATTGCTGCTGTGCGGTATAGGGCGCAATCAGCATGAGCGCCGTGACGTACTGGCTAGACAAAGAACCGTCGATTTCAATAACCGGCGGCGGCGTGAAGACGCCCTGCAGTTGCGCTGGCAATCCACCTCCCTCTGCATCAATGCGGCAACCGTGCTCGCGGAGTGTTGCGAATAAAGGAGCATTGGTGCGGACACGCAGGGATTCGTGGCCGTCTATCAGGGTTGTGCCGGAGCGTAGCGCTGCCAGCCCGATCAACAAGCGAGTTGATGCGCCGCTCATGTGAGCATCGAGATGAACGTTTTGCGCCGACCGGTTGATTGGGCCGGTTACCATTATTGTGTCGCCATCCACATAGATTTTAGCGCCGAGTTCGGTTAAACACGCGAGCATTGCCCCAGTATCGTCGCACGGTGGAATGCCGCTGAGTCGAGTAACACCATCTGTTAGCGCAGCCATCGCGAGCTGACGCAGCGCAATAGATTTGCTGCCTGGAAGCCTTATTTGAGCTTGAAAACCGCGCCGCAAGGCTGGGACGACGAAATCGGGTTGGCGCGAGCCTGCGCTCAAAGTGGCCACCTAACAGGCTGGCTGCGAGATAGCTTAGCGGTCGGCTGAGCAGACTTAAAACATAGCGAGAACGATGGTGTAGCCATAGTCATAGGTGATGATAGACGGTCATGGTTGCGGTTAAAGCCCTACGTGGCCTGCGTTACACGCAATGGTACTGAACGACTTAGATGGTGTCGACGTAGCGGCTCATAGTTCTCTGTAGACCTGTAGACCTGTAGACCTGTAGACCTGTAGACCTGTAGAC
>MDTB01147611.1_pt1 | contig 14867 bp, 16 predicted proteins | sample 811161 | NCBI WGS metagenome assembly MDTB01 (sample SAMN05326650, study PRJNA326480) | marine metagenome | isolation source: seawater | place: Mediterranean Sea | collected 2009
AGTTGTTAATACAATTTGATTAATAAAATTAGATTCTTTTGCATAATCTATACTATGCTGCACAAGTGGTTTATCTAAAAATAATTTAATATTCTTTTTTGGAATACCTTTACTTCCACCTCTTGCAGGTATTATGGCTACATATTTGAACTTCATATTAATACTTTTAAAATCTCAAAATCTTCTTTGTAAGTTATTTTCATATTCTTTTTACTCCCTATAATTATTTTTGGCTTATAACCATATTTTTGAATTATACTTATATCATCAGTAACATCTTCTTTTGTTTTATTATGGCATTCATATAAAGTAGAATATTTAAATGCTTGTGGAGTTTGTAATTTAAATAATTCATTTCTATTCAAAACATTATTAATTTGATCATTTTTTACTTGAGCAATAGTATCTATACAAGGTAAAGCTGGACAAACAGCCACATTTGTATTTAAATATTTAATACAATTTGAAATAATTTTACTATCAATAAAAGGTCTAGCTGCATCATGAATTAAAATATTTTTTGTCTCTTTAGGACAATTCTTTAATGCTATAAAAGATGATTCTTGCCTAGTATTACCACCAACAATTATTTTACAACCTTTTACTTTTTGTTTAACAAAATCTAAATATTGATTTGAAACTAATATTAAAACTTGATCAATTTCAGAATGATTTAAAAAAGTATTTATTGAATATTCAATAATCATCTGTTTTCCAAATTCCTGATATTGTTTAGGAGTAATACCTTTAAACCGATTTGAATCTCCAGCTGCTAAAATAACTGCTACGTTCATGTTATTACCTTTTTAAAAAATTTGATAATTCAATAACTTTATTTTTATTAATTAATGACTGAATAAAAAATTTTTCTCCAATATTATCATGTTTTTGACCTTTTCTCATTATTTTCAAATTAGAAATTTTTTTCATAATATAAGAATCATAATAATGTTCTTTGCTATCTTGAAAAAAATCAAAGCCATGAATAATAACTTCTTTATAATTATCTACTGCCCATAATATAGAATTAAAACCAGTCGTTGGTCTTTTTATTTTTGATTTATCTTGATATTCTTTCATTTTTTCTTTTTTGACAACTATATAGTCATCAGAACTTATGCCTAATCTAATAGGTAATTTTTTTTTAACTTTTTGTTCTTTTCTTTCTAAGATTTCATAAGGAATAAAAACAATTATTTCTTTAGGATAAAAGTTTGGTTTTTTTAAGTTCTGATTTCCTCCGTTAAACCATATTGTAGTTTTAGAACCAATATGTTTTTCAAAACCATCTATCCGAAAATTATTAATTCTTGCAACTTCTTGAAATTTATCAATCTCTGCACTAAAATTGTGATTCAATATTGATGGACCATTAGCTATTATTAAAATTTTATCATTCATGATTATAATTTAATAATTAATCAAATATATATTATAATCTAAATTTTATTAACTCATTTAATGATATAAATATTTTCTAATAGTAATCTTTATAAATTCAAAGATATTTTTCTTAGGTAAATTAAAATCTTTTCTTGGAGAGTATTTATTTTCATTATGTTCAGCTAAGTTATTCTTAGTAAAGAAAATTTTAAGATTATCAATATTATTCCTTAAAAGAACGTCCATTGAATTTTTATTTTCATAAGGCGTTAACTCATTTATAAGTGTATCTGCATTTTGAGTATTTAATAAATAACACCAAGTACCAGCATTAACTCCTCTTTTTTTTAAAAGGTCAGGCTTTACTATTGATTTAGAAATAGGATTTCCAATTAGACCTTTATATGAAAGTCTAAGCATTGTCCAATCATTTGGGAGATCGTTTATATCTAAATTTTTAATTTGTATTTCAAAATTTTTGTTTATTATAACATCATCTTCAAAAATTAATGCAATATCACATTCTTTATCATTTTTACAAAAATCCCATAATGTGACATGACTTAGCAGACAACCTAAACTTCCTGGGAGATTTATTTTAAAATTATCTGATAGATATTTTAAATCTTGATATTTTTTAATATTAAGATTAAGACCATTAATCGCTGGCCAAATAGAAATTTTTTTATTTTTTAAAACATTTTGTTTGAAAAAATTATTTAATCTTTTCTCAGATACTTGATTTGATCCTATAACATAAGCTTTATCAAATTTCATTATTATAATTTTGCTTTAATACTGACGGTCCATTAGCTGTTATTAAAATTTTATCATTCATAATTATACTTTATTATATATATTTCATTAATAGCTTTAAAAAAATCAAAGAATAAAAAAAATACTTATTGAAGTTTAATTAAAATTTAAGATTTTAACTCAAAAAAAATATAAAATTATTTTTTTCTAAATTTTAATTTATCTCTTTGCACTTTTTCTATATCTAAAATTTCTGTATTTTTATAAGTTAAGCTTTTATGTGAAGCATCTAGATTTCTTACTAATTTAGATAACCCAGATGGTTCTAAAGAAGCTGCATGATCAGTCCCTTTCCATGTCCTGTCTTTTGTAAAATGCCTCTCAATATATTTAGCACCTAAAGTATATGCTACAATATCAATAGCAATACCTAAATGATGTCCTGAAAAGGCAATTGATTTCACCATATTAGAATAACTTTTATACATTCTATTTATTTCTTTTAAACATACATCTTTGAAAGGTACAGGGTAACCTGAAGTGCATGAATATATAACTAAACGATCATTTTGATTTTTTTCCTTAAAGAAATTAATAATTTGTCGTTCTTCATCAATAGTTGTCATTCCCATAGAAATATGAATTTCACCTTTAAACTCACCTCTTAAAACTTCTAGCATATCAAAATGATTATTACATGCTGAAGGAACTTTAAGAAAATTTGGATTTAAGCTTACCATTTCTTTTGCTGATGTAACATCCCATACTGACGTTGAGTATTCAATGTCTATTTCCTGACAATAATTTCTTAATAATTTATGTTGACTAATATCAAATTCAAGAAATTCTCTATGTTCGCCATACGTACTTCCATATGAATTAATTGAGTTTGGATGAGGATTATTATATTGTTCATTGGTTAACAATTCTTTATTATTACGTTTTTGAAATTTTACAATATCAGCTCCAGAATCTTTTGCAAGTTTTATTAATTCATAGGCAATTTTGATATCACCTTTATGATTACACCCAATCTCAGCAATAACTTTAGGAATAGAATAATTCAATATTATCTCCATTTAATTTTATAATTTACATTTTGATTTTATTATCTACCATAATTTAAGCCTATATATTGTCTAACCAAAATTTATTAATGCATATAACCATATATATATTTACTAAGAATGATATTAAGAAATTTATAAATTGATGTTTAGGCAGATTTAATCTCAGTTCTTATAATTGTTTTGATAAAACAACATAAGCTTTATCAAATTTCATTTATATTTATATTCCTTAACTAATTATTTATACTTCTTTAGATAAAAAAATTAATTCTTGAGCTAATCTTGAAGTATTTTTACCATCAAATTTTAGTGTATTACAAATTGAGTCAAAATTAATTTTTGGAATTTTATCCTTGTATAAATCTTTAAATGAGATTGTAGCATTAAAAATTTTAAAATCATTACTTCCATATAAATTTTGTTCCTTACAAAAATCTGTAATAAATAATGTTGGTATACCTACTAATAAAGATTCTAATCCAGCTGTTGAGCTTATTGTTAGAGCTAGTTTACATGTTTTAAATAAATCATAAATATGATTATATGATATACTGATATTTGAAGGCTTATTATCTATTTTATTGAAAATATCTTGAAGTAAATATTTAGGTCTATGTGCATGCCCTATTTTTTCATTAAATCTTGGTTTAATTAAAATCTCAATATCTTTATTAAATTCAGCCAATTTAATTAATTTTATAACTAACAATGTTCGATCTTTTTTACTTTTAGGAAATGTTGGCTGTTCAAAAAAAATAATTTTATTTTTATTAAAACTTTTAATTAAATTGGTCTTTCTAAATAATTCGTCAAAACGTGGCAAACCAGTAATTGCAATTTTAGTCTTTGATTTTTCTATAAAGTCTAATGATAAAATTTGATCTGCTGCATCTTGACCTGGAACCCATATTAAATCACAATAAGCTCTTCTTTGTAACCCTTTAATAAAACCTTCATTGTTATTTTTCAATAGTGCTCCAACATACCCAGAAACAAGCTTAGATTTTAAATTGTTTTGATTTAAATATTTATGTATTTTTGGTATGATAGCAGTATAAGATGTTCCAACAGTAATAACATCATATTTGTTTTTTAAAATAAAATCAAAAGTTTTTCTTTTTGAACACAGTTTAAAAATAGTGAGATTATTTTCTACGTTTTCAAATAATTTTAATATTTTATCAGATAGCCATGGCTTTTTATAAAATTTTTGTTTTAATAAAATAACATCGCAATTATAATTATTTTTTAATAAATAATCGATAACTGGAATAAGTGTTTTTGCAAAAGAATCATATTGTATAATAAATAAAAAATTTTTCATTAATAATTTCCAGGATTAATTATATTGGATATCATATAATTTTTTATACTTACCATTTTTGGCTAATAAATTATTATGATTACCTCGCTCTATTACTTTTCCATTTTCCATAACAATAATGTTATCTGCCTCAGTTATAGTTGATAGCCTATGTGCAATAATAATAACTGTCCTATTTTTAACTAAATTATTAATTGCCTCATGTACTTTCTTTTCAGAATCTGAATCTAATGATGCTGTTGCTTCATCTAAAATTAAAATTTCAGGGTTTTTTATAAGCGCTCTTGCAATAGAAAGTCTTTGTTTTTCACCTCCAGAAAGCTTAACACCATTTTCTCCAATCTCAGTATTAATACCCATTGGTAATTTATTTATTAAATCTTCTAAATTAGCAGATTTAATTGCCTTTGAAACTTGTAAGTCTGATATATTATTATTACCATAAGCAATATTAGATTTTATTGTTTCATTAAATAAAATAGAATTTTGTGTCACAACTGCAATTAAATTTCTTAAGCTATTTAAAGAATATTTTTTAATATTAATTCCATCTATCATTAAAACTCCTTCTGATACATCATAAAGTCTTGGAATTAATTCTGAAAAAGTAGATTTCCCAGCACCACTTTCACCAACTATTGCAATCATTTCACCTTTATTAATTTCAATATTTATATCTTCTAAAATTTTATTTTTACTATTTAAATCATATTTAAATTCAACATTTTGAAATTTTATGCTAGTGTTAAAATTCTTTATTTTTATGGCATCTTTAACTTCACTTATTTTTTCCTCATTATCAAAAATAGAAAAAACTCGTTCAGCTGCTGCTATTCCGTTTTGAAATAATACATTTATATTTGAAAGCTTTCTTATAGGTTGCAACATTGCAAATAGAAGCAATATAAATTTTATAAAATCATCTGATTTCATAGTCTGATGCTCTAAAACACTTATACCACCAAACCAGATTAATAATATTCCAACAAGTAAACCTATTGTTTCATTAATTGGTGTTAGAAGGTGCGATAATTTTGATTGCCTAAAAAGAAGATTGAAATATTTATTATTTTCATCAATAAATTTGTTATTTTCTAACTTTTCTAAATTAAAAATCTTAACAATTTTAATATTACTTAATGTTTCTTTAATTATATTTAAAATACCAGCACTTTGTATACTGGTACGTTTAGATTTTCTTCTTATACTTTGACCAACTTTAATACTAAAAAATCCAGATAATGGAATAATTATTATTACTAAAGCTGCAAATTTTATATTGATTATTAATAGTAAAAAAATAAATGATAATATACTAATAGGTTCTACAATCAACTTCTGTAAACTTTGAGAAAAAGCAACCCGCATTCCTGCGATATCTCTTATTAAAATTGAACTTAATTCAGATGTTTTTGAGTTATTAAAAAATGTAAGAGATAAAGTGCTAATGTGCTTAAATAATTCAATTCTAATATTCGTAATGACTTTATTTTGCACGTAAGACATAATTAAATTACTTATATATAATAAAATATTTTTTATTATAAAAATAAAAATCAATAAAATACACAATGATTTAAGTTGCTCAATTTGACTACCTGTTCCAATCAGATTTTGGATGAATAAGTCTAAATACTCATTTAAGGAAGTTGGTTTAGATACTGATGATGAATTTCCTGACATTACATTAGCAAGCATAGTACCAATTAACCAGATTGACATAGAATTTAAAATTACATAAATAACTGATGATATTATTGAATATAATAATAACAATCTATGAGATTTAGTATAAGTTAATATTCTCTTAAAAAGTTTCATAAATTAAACATTCCATCACCTTGTCGAATGATATTTATTTTATTTTCCATAAAATCTAAAATAGTTGAACCATTTGATTCGTTATTAACATTTCCTTCATATATATCAATATTAAAAAACTTTTCTTCAATTTCATCGATATTATTTAAAGATTTAGTGCCATGTACATTTACACTTGTAGTTATTATAGGCTTTTTAAATTTAGACAATAATTGTAAACAAAATTTATTGTTTGGAACTCTTATGCCAATTTTATTTGAATTATGCGTAACAAAATTTGATAAATTAGAAGGCTTAGGCTTAAGTAGTAAGGTAAATGGTCCCGGCAAAATTTTTTCAATTATTTTAAATTCATTTTCAGATACAGATGCATACTTTCTAATTTCATTAATTGATTTTAACATAACAGATAAAGGCATAGCCCTTTTTTTAAGTTTATTAATTTTTAAGATTGCTTCCGAATTAGTTGCATCAACTCCCAAACCATATAAAGTATCAGTTTCATAGATAATCATATTACCATTATTTAAATTTATTAATGCATTTTCAATTTTATTGTCTTTTATAATCATAAATAATCTTTTTTATCCTTCATTTTATGAAACCAAAAATATTGTTCTGGATATTCATTTATCATATCACCTAAATGTTTTGCAAAAATAGTATTTAAATATTTTACAAAATCTTTTTTTGAATCTCTTGTTTGCGATATATTCAAAGGCTTAACTGTGAAATTATAATTTAAATTTTTATCCATAATACAATAACCAATAAGAATTGGTTTATTTGTTTTTAAATGAAAAATACCTGCTCCTTTTGGGATTGATAATTTAATATTTAAAAAATTAACTAGCACACCTCTTTTCCTTGCGTTTTGATCAGAAGCTAAGCCTAAATGATAATCATTTTTCAGAGCATTTATCATTTTTTCTTTACCTTCATTTTTAAATATAATCTGAATATTTTTAAATGTTCTATATTTTAAAAATAATTTATTTAAATAAGAGTTTTTGATTTTTTGAGCTACTACGCTAAACTTAATATTATTTAACCCTAAAATTGGTAAAAAATACTCCCAATTGCCTAAATGGCCAGTCATAATAATTGAACCTTTATTTTTTTTAAGCACTTTAATAGTTTCATCATCAATATTAACTATACTTCTTAATTTAGATAGATTAAGTTCTTTTTGTCTTAAAAAATCAGATAAAACCATACCAAAATGCATATATGTTTTTTTTAAAAGCTTATATTGCTCATCATTATTAAGTTTTGGGAAATTATCTTTTATATTACAAATTGCTACATGTTTTCTTATTGGGATAAAATAATAAATTGTAGTTCCAATTAATCTACCAAAGAATAAACTTATATTCCTTGGTAAGGTATTAAAAAAAACTGATATAATAAGAACAATTATGTATAGTATAAATGATGTCATTTTTGTTATTTTGATATATCTAACATATTCTAATGACTAAAATATGATTTTTATTATTTAAATAAAACCAATTTGATTAAATTATTAATTATGAATACTGATAAAATTCCACATCATTTAAAACAATTCATTGTAGATCAAGAGTATAGTAGATATACTATAATAGATCACAAGGTGTGGAGCTTTGTAATGGATATTTCAATTCCTTTTTTTAAAAAACATGCACATTCCTCATATTTTGAAGGTCTTAATAAAACAGGTATTACATTTAATAAAATACCTTCTATTAAGGATATGAATGAAAAAATGTCTAGAATAGGATGGGGTGCAGTTCCGGTTAGAGGCTTTATTCCTCCATGGGCTTTTATGGAATTTCAAGCTCTTGGTGTATTACCAATAGCATGCGATATTAGAAATAGTGAAAATTTAACTTATACACCTGCACCAGATATCATACATGAATCTGCTGGACATAGCCCAATAATTATAAATGAAGAATATTCATATTATTTAAAACAATATGGAAAAATAGCTTCTAAGGCAATTTTTTCAAAAGAAGATGAGAGAATCTATTTTGCAATAAGAAAACTTTCTGATTTAAAGGAAGATAGAAGCGCAACAAATGAAGAAATAGTTATAGCTGAAAAAGAATTAAAAGAAGCAAAAGAAAATCAATCAATACCTAGTGAAGCTACTTTACTATCAAGATTGCACTGGTGGACAGTTGAATACGGACTTATTGGCACAATAAAGAATCCAAAAATATATGGTGCTGGCCTGCTGTCATCCGTAGCTGAAAGTCAAAATTGTTTGAGTGAAAACATTAAAAAAATACCTTTAACTATAGATTGTATTGAATATACTTATGATATAACTGAGCAACAACCACAATTATTTGTTGCAAAAAGCTTTTCAGACTTAACTACAATATTAAAAGAATTTGAAAAAACTATGTCTTTCAATAATATTAATTCTTCAAACAAGATTTCTATATTGAAAGATAATGATGATGAGATTTCAAAGTTAAATAAAATTCAAGATATAGTTACCACTGATAAAGATTTAATACAATTATATGAAAGATTTTATAAAAATGACATAGAAAGCAAACACTTAATTGAAATCTTAAATAAAAATTTCCCAGATGAGTGGCTATTGAGATATGAATTATACAAAAATAGCCACCAACTCAACGAAGATTGGGTAGATGATTTATATAGCTACTTATATAACTATCAAGAAAAAAATGTTGATCTTAATAATGCTATAAAAAGAGGGTTAAATACTATTTAAATTCACCCATTATATTTTCTAACCACATAATCATCTGATCTTCACATTTTTCATCTTCATTATCATAATCAAGACCAAGACCTAATAAATTATCACCATCTAAACCAACAGATTCTCTAAATTCGTAATCATCTCTACTACATTTACCAATTAAAGAACCACCATTGTCCATAAAAGGTTTACCTAGAATTCCTAAAGCATCTAGAAAATTGTCCGGATAACCTACTTGGTCACCACAACCAAAAAATGCTGCTGTTTTACCAGAAAAATCTAATTTTTCATAATCTGCAAAAATAGCATCCCAATCTTCTTGAAGCTCACCAATATTCCATGTAGGACATCCAATTAAAATATTATCAAATTCTAAAATTTTATCTGTGCCAATTTCAGCAATATCAAATGATTCAATTTCAACATCATTCATTTCTAGATATTCAGCAATGAATTCCGCTGCCGTTTTTGTATTATCTGAAGAACTTCCCCAGAACATTCCTATTTTTTTCATCTTATTAACTCCATTTAACTATTATATTATTTCTTCTCAAAAGTTTCTAAAACTAAAATAACTCCTTCAGGTTTAATATCTGCATACCCGCCTGAAGTTTTATAGAAGTTTTCTTTTCCATCTTTTGTAATTTTAACTTCGCCAGCCCCTATTGATATAATAGAACTGGCATGCCTTGCTTTTACACCAAATAGACCCTCTAAATTTGGTGCTCTAAGATATTCAGAAGTACCTATATTTATATTTTCAACAGGCGTAATTACATCTATTTGGAATGTGCTTTCCATTATTTTTTAGCTTTCTCTACTACTTCATCAAGCGTACCAACGTATGCAAAAGCATTTTCTGGATATTCATCCATCTCACCTTTAACAATAGCCTCAAATCCTGATATTGAATCTTCAAGACTTACATACCTTCCTTTAACACCAGTAAACTGCTCTGCTACAAAGAATGGTTGAGACATGAACTTTTGTAATTTTCTAGCACGACTAACAACTAATTTATCATCATCTGAAAGCTCATCCATACCAAGAATTGCTATTATATCTTGTAATTCATTGTATTTTTGAAGCGTTACCTGAACTGACCTTGCAACATTGTAATGTCTATCGCCTATTACTCTAGGATCTAAAATTCTTGATGTTGAATCTAACGGGTCAATTGCTGGGTATATACCAAGTTCTGCAATTTTACGATCTAACACTGTTGTTGCATCTAAATGTGCAAAAGTTGTTGCTGGAGCAGGGTCTGTTAAATCATCTGCTGGAACATATACAGCCTGAACAGATGTAACAGAACCTTTTTTTGTTGAAGTTATTCTTTCTTGAAGTTCACCCATTTCAGTAGCAAGTGTTGGTTGATATCCAACAGCAGAAGGCATTCTTCCTAATAAAGCTGACACTTCTGATCCTGCTTGGGTAAATCTGAACATATTATCAACAAATAGTAGTACATCTTTACCTTGTTCATCTCTAAAATATTCAGCCATTGTAAGTCCTGAAAGCGCTACTCTTAATCTTGCTCCAGGTGGCTCGTTCATTTGTCCAAATACAAGAGCTGTTTTATCAATCACTCCTGATTCAACCATTTCGCCGTAAAGATCATTTCCTTCTCTAGTTCTTTCACCAACTCCTGCAAATATTGAATATCCACCATGTTCTGTTGCAATATTTCTAATCAATTCTTGGATAAGTACTGTTTTACCAACACCTGCGCCACCAAATAATCCTGTTTTACCGCCTTTAGTATATGGTTCCATCAAATCAATAACTTTAATACCTGTAACCAATACTTCAGAACTTGTTGTTAACTCATCAAAAGGAGGTGCCTGTCTGTGAATAGGCAAAATAGAAGAAGCCTCAGGAACTGCACCTTTTTCATCAATAGGATTTCCTAATACATCAAACATTCTTCCTAAAGTTTGGTTTCCTACAGGAACTGAAATAGGATTACCCTTATCAACAGCTTCTTGACCTCTTTTTAAGCCATCTGTTGAATCCATAGCAATAGTTCTAACAATAGACTCACCAATATGTTGAGCAACCTCAAGCGTTAATTTACCTTCATCACCCCTATCTACTTCTAAGGCGTTGTAAATTTCAGGAAGCTGACCATCTGGAAATGTGATATCAACTACAGCACCCATAATTTGCGAAATATTACCTTTTTTACTCATTGTTTACCTTCCTTTATGATGATAGTGCATTTGCACCACTTACAATTTCTATAATTTCTGTTGTTATTGCTGATTGTCTTGCTTTATTATACTGAAGACCCAAATCTCTAATCATATCACCAGCATTTTCTGTAGCATTTTCCATTGCCAACATCCTAGCAGCCTGTTCTGAAGCATATGATTCTAAAAGAAATTGCCAAATTTGTACATTAATATGTTTAGGAATTATTCCTTTTAAAATCTGTTCTTTTGAAGGTTCATATAATTTATCTAATTGTATTAAACTATCTTTTGATTCATTTTTTTTCAGAGGCAAAAAATCTACATCTTTAATTATTTGAGTAGCTAAACTTTTAAATTCATTATAATACACCTTAACTTGATCAACTTTTTTAGATATAAATAAATCTACTATGGCATTACCAAATTTAATTGCATGATCAAAATTTAAATCAGCCCAAAAATCTATATGCTCTGAAACCATTTCAAATTTTCTATTTGAAAAATAATCTCTACTTTTTTTACCTATAGCAATAACCATTGCATTATCTTTACCATTAGTATTTATATCAGTTTGAGCTTTCTTTAAAATATTTGTATTAAATGCACCAGCCATACCCCTATCTGACGTTATAACAACATATAATGTTTTGGAAATTTTTCTTTGCTCCATTAGATTAAAATTTATATCATCACATTCAGATAACAAATCATTCATAAGCATTGAAAGTTTACTAGAATAAGGTCTACATTGCTCCATATTAGATTGAGATGATCTAAGTTTAGCAGCAGCTACCATTTTCATTGCACTCGTAACCTTTTGAATGCTTTTGATAGATTTAATTCTACCTCTAATTTCTTTTAAATTTGCCATTAAAACCCTTTTGCGAAATCACTTAATGCATTTTTTAACTGATTAGAATCCTCATCAGATAACCCACCTGATTCTCGTATGTTAGTTAAGATAGTTGAATGTGAAGCGTCAAGAAAATCATAAAGCTTTTCTTCAAACTCTTGAATTCTTTCTAATTCAATATTGTCTAAAAAACCTTGAGAACCAGCAAATATAAGTACAATTTGTTTTTCTGTATCTATAGGTGAATATTGTTTTTGCTTTAATATTTCTAGTAATCTTGCACCCCTAGTCAATTGAGCTTGGGTAGCATCATCTAAATCTGAGCCAAATTTTGCAAAGGCTTCTAATTCTCTATATTGAGCTAGTTCAAGCTTTATTGAGCCAGCAACTTTTTTCATTGCTTTTATTTGCGCATTACCACCTACTCTAGAAACTGACAGACCAACATCAACTGCAGGTCTTTGACCGGAATTAAATAAATTTGTTTCTAAAAATATTTGTCCATCAGTAATTGAAATTACATTTGTAGGAATATATGCAGATAAATCACCTTCTTGTGTTTCAATTATAGGTAATGCTGTTAGTGAGCCTGAACCTAAAGATTCACTTGATTTTGCTGCCCTTTCTAATAATCTACTATGCAAATAAAATACATCACCAGGGTAAGCCTCTCTTCCTGGTGGCCTTCTTAAAAGTAATGACATTTGTCTGTAAGCTACTGCGTGTTTAGATAAATCATCATAGATTATTAATGCATCCATTTCGTTATCTCTAAAATATTCTCCCATTGTTACACCAGCATATGGTGCTAAAAATAATGATGGAGCGGGATCCATAGCATTTGCAGTAACTACTGTGGTATACTCCATTGCTCCACTCTCCTCAAGTTCAGCAACAACTTTTGAAACAGTTGATGCTTTTTGCCCTATAGCTACATAAATACAATAAACTGGACTATCTGTTTTGTGGGTTGACTTTTGATTTATTATTGTATCTACAGCAATTGCTGTTTTTCCTGTTTGTCTATCACCAATTATTAATTCTCTTTGACCTCTTCCAATAGGAATCATAGCATCAATTGCTTTGATACCAGTTTGAAGTGGTTGATTAACAGGGCTTCTTTCAAGAACTCCTGTAGCTTTACGCTCTACAGGCATAGATTTTTCAAAATTAATTTCCCCTTTACCATCCAATGGCTGACCTAAAGGATTAACCACTCTTCCTAAAAATTCTTTTCCAACACCCACTTCAAGAACTTTTCCTGTTCTTTTAACAAGATCACCTTCTTTAACTAATCTGCTATCACCAAAAAGTACAATACCTACATTTTCTTCTTCTAGATTCATAGCCATGCCAAAAACACCATTCGGTAATTCTACCATTTCAGATGATAATACATTTTCTAGACCTTGAACTCTCGCAACACCATCACCTACCATAATTACTTCACCAACCTCAGAAACATCAAAATCTACTTTATGATTATCTAATTGTTTTTGTAAAGAATCTATAATTTGACTAGTATTTATATCCATTATTTCTCCAAATAATTAAGCTTATTTATTTACCATGCTTTGTTTTAATTTTTCTAATTTTGTTGATAAACTTCCATCAATAAGAGTGTTACCAACCTTTAATTTTATTCCACCTAAAATTGTTTTATCAGTAATATTTTGAATAGAAATATTACTCTTAGTTTTTGATTCAATACTAGAAACTAATTCAGACAATTCAGTCTCGTTTAATTGATAAGCAGTTGTTGCTTTGACTATAATATGGTTTTCAGAGCTTAGCATTAATTTTTGATATTTTGTATTTATAGATTCTAAATGATTAAAATCAATATTATCTAGCAAACAAAAAACTACATTTAATTGTTGAGTGCTTAGATTGTCCAAAAATATTTTTGACAATATATCTTTTTTAGTATTCAAATCAATTCTTTTAGTTGATAAAAATTGTTTAAACTTGTTAGAAGTGTTTGAAATCTTAGATAAAACAGATAATACTTCTGAACCTAATTGATCTATCTTGTTTTCTTTAAAAACTGAATATATTGCTTTTGCAGATTTATCAATTTTTTTATTCTGATTCATTAAGCCTGACCTATCTCATCAACTACATCATTAACAAATTTTCTATTGTCATTATTGTCGAGATTTTTTTCAATTAACTTTGAGGCCGCTTTAATTGATAATTCAACCGCAGCAGTTTTAATTTCTTTTACAGCCTTTTCTTTTTCAACATTAATTGACTGTAAAGCACTTTCTGTTTCCAACTCGGCCTTTTTCTTAGCTTCCTCTACTGCATCAGAAACCATTTTTTCTTTGACAGACTTTGCCTCAGATAAAATAGATTGAGCTTGAGCATGAGCCTCCTGCTTAATCTTCTCATAATCTGAAGTAGCTTTTTCAGCATCTTCTTTAGCAACTGCCGCAGAATTAAGAGCATCTCTAATTTCTTTCTCTCTGTTTTCAAGAGCAGAAATAATAGGCCCCCAAGCTACCTTACTTAGTACAAAAAGCAGCAACAGAAATGTTACTACGGACCATAAAAGAGGCCCTCCATGAACTTCAACCATATTATGTTCTCCTAACTTTTAATAAAAGTGTTTTTACTATCCAACATTACCAGATAGTAGGAAACAAGTTACAGCACAGAATAATGCAACACCCTCAATAAGAGCTGACATAATTAGAGCTGTAGTTCTAATATCATTAGCTGCTTCAGGCTGTCTACC
>MDTB01097182.1_pt1 | contig 14866 bp, 2 predicted proteins | sample 811161 | NCBI WGS metagenome assembly MDTB01 (sample SAMN05326650, study PRJNA326480) | marine metagenome | isolation source: seawater | place: Mediterranean Sea | collected 2009
AAAGTATGCATAGAGAGACAGGAAATCCTTTTTACTACACTCTTGTGAAGTGACTTCAGATCTTTTTAAAAAAAAATATCAAAAACCAATTTTGCCAAAAGAGAGAGAGAGAGACTTTAAAAATATATGATCGTGTATATATAATTATACTAAAAAATATACAACGCACTCTACTTCGTAGACATTGTGTGAGAATTTTTTAATTTTTAAATCTCTTCTGAATCTATTTGCAAAATTAGAGCGGTCCCAACAAATCTCCAAGCCATAGGATTTTGATTGGGACCCCTCAACGGAATTGATATAAATGTTATAAAATTATCACTTTGTCCATTAGTTGACATTCTACCTGTGCGCAAGAATGTTTTATACAAAGGACATTTGAATACATTCAATTCGTTCTCATTTATGCTATCAGCTTTTAAAACCGCTTGAGCTGCAAAGATTGGTGCAGGTTGGTACAATTCAATCGGATCTCCAGGAATCAACATACCCTTATCAGCACCATCATCATTCCATTGCCACCGTGCACTTTCAAAAAACAATCCAGAAATATAATATTTTCCTTGCGTGGAATTTTTTGGCGAATTTGAAATAGAGCGTAGCGGGTAGTAATCTAAACATAACATTTTCGGAGAAATTCTGTCTCGATATACACGTTCTAACAATATACTTGTCAGAAAAGCATTTGGGAAAACAAACGCACCCAACCAGATTACGCTCGGAAATGATTTATACACCCAATTTCGAAAATAATCAGCTTGTAGCTTTAAAGTTTTCAAAAATGACCATAAAGAATGCGGTGTTTGGTACGGTGCTCTGATCCATTCTATTGGAACGATGCCATCTTTAATTTCATCCATAATATGGATATCTCTTGGAGTTGGGTTTACATCACCGTGAAGAATTCGTAAAAGCTTTTTCAACACGGCTCTGATATCCGAGAGCATTATACCATAAAATGCGCATTCTTGCTGCAGAATAGCATTTTGAGGTTTGCCATCGATTAATGGCCAGTTTTTCTCTATAGCTAAATGCAACGTTTCATCCATTGGCAATGGCAGAGTGGATTGGATTTTCTTTACTATTTCAACAATTTTGCTGTCTGATGGAATGGCATTTAATGTATCAACGTGACCCCCTTCCGTTTCAAATAACATTATACTATGTAACACTTGGTGTGCTAATATTTTTTTCTTCACCAATACAGCACTCTTATCAAGTCCAACGACATCTGAATGATCGCCTTTAGGATATGCGCGTAAACTTTTCCTAAGTTCTTTTAACGTTTCAAAATTACTTGGAACTTTCCATTCACTTCGATGTTCTGCATTGGATGATAAAGATATACTCGCATTATCATCATCCGTCACATATATTGGACTCTTATCGTGCAAATAATAATTGACCGTCTCGTGCAATAGATTAGAATCCGATACGTCATTAAATTTACCGCCATACAGACATTCACTGACACAATAACGGAGAGACTCAAAATTAATCGATCGATTACCGCTATGAAGTAACTTGATTGCACTAAAGCTAACTTTCAAATCCTCAGGAGAAAACGCATATGGACAATTCCATCCTATTCCTGGATAGTCCCCACGTAAAACAACATTAGAATGTATGCAGCAAATACCAAATGCTGTCCTTTTCAATAGCTGTTCATGAGCTTTTTGGCGTATTTCTTCCTCAGTTGGGCCTTGTAACTCTTCAACAAGACTTTTTCGTCGTTTTATTTTGGGCGCATCGTAAAATGGGAAAATATCAAGCGAATCTATAATGTTTTGTCTGAATGCTGTTGGAGATTCTACCATCATTTTAACACCTTCCTGCAAAATGAGGGTAGGGAAGTGTTCAGACGGTTCGCTGGAACACCATAAACGAAAATCTTCATGAATCTCCCCCTCCTCTTTTGCTCTAGTTAAAATCTCTTCAAATAAATTCTCAAAATGAGGTAGCCACGATGTCAACAAGTGGCAATTTTCAACTAAAACCCATTCACCAAATTTAAAACTATCTCGAATGACTTGTTCCGCCACATCTTCATGCCCCGGCTGCAACACAATGATGTTTAATGTTCGGCCCATAGTGCCAGACAATTTTCTCAGCATTTCTGCCGGATCATATGCCGAGGGACTTAATATGAATATCAAAGGGGTGGCAGAATCAGAATATTTAAAGCAGCGCTTTAAATTAAGCTTCTCCTGGCTTAAAAACGCTGAACCTACGTTTTCTCGGATAATTTCAGTGCCTTGATCAATTAAACTGTCTGGACGTATGCATTTTAAAACTAAAAGTTTTTGCCACATATTGAGATCAGGATAACCTGGAACCTTTGCGGTTGTTACATTTGAGATAGCATGAAACCTTTCCCAATCCTCCACATTTTCAACGATGTGCATTGACAGGTCTTTAAAATATTCGGATGTATTGCTCAATGTGTTTAGCAAGGACCAATGTTCATAATGTAGCCATGACGGTGCAGGATTTTGAAAATGTGTTATTTGATGTTCATGTTCATCGTCATCCTCGCTTATCTCATCCTCTCCATCAGCACCAGTAATAGTATCATGGTGCGTCAATAGAAAACGTATTTCCTGCGTTGTTAAAAAATTTTGAGATTGCTTTTCCTCTAAGAAGCGTATGCATACACACAAAGCAAATGATAGTCGATCGAATTGTGCCAAAGCTGGGGAAACACGACGAAAAACGTATGCATTGACTGAATCGCAAATTAGACCAACCCGTTCCTCTACATCCTTCTTACGTTCAGCGCTCTTTATAGCAGTGTGAAATGTTCTCTTGAACCACGTGATGGAAAATCTATACATATTATTTATCCAATCCATATCACATAATACAAAATAAAGTACACGGCCATGAATAGCAGCTGGCACGTAACCATCACGAAGAGATTCGTGTTTTGACTCTAAAGACTTTGCCAACTCCTGTTTTGCAGCAACTGTTTTAGCAATTTTTTGTGATTCTCGAAGCACCGCTATAGCATTCTCATCATCTAGTATGTTGCCCATAGATTCCGACATGACTTTCAAAATATGGGCTTCAGTTTCCTTTAATTGTTCTTGATTCTCTACTACCTGAACTTGTACCTCTATCCGCTCTTCTTCAAGCGTTGGGTGTTCATGCAACAAGACAATATTTAGTAAAGTTTCTTCCATGCCAGCTGGTGTCACGCTAAAGTCTAAAATGCAAACCTTAGTAGAAACAGTTGGTAAAAAGTGTGGATCATGTAACTCAGTAGCGATAAATAATCGAAAATTTTCATTCCATTCAATCTCACGTTCATCCAATTTAATCTTTTGATGTATTGATCCCGACGTACGGTAAGCTTGTTTAAAGAATATAGGATCGAGGTCATTAGGCAATTTTTCCGGAACACGCTCTATTAAAAACGGCAATCCCATTTCAACAGCAGTTTCAAGCATTGGTAAGAAATCTTTTTCTGATAGCATTTGTGACATCAAACCTTTATCTTTGTATAGTTTTTTAATCCATGTAGTCGCCAATCCATGTGGATCCACTAATAACGGCCATAATGTAGCTTTCTTCATGATAATAGCATTTTCTATATGGTGTGAATCATCTGGTAGACCAGCAAGTTTCCATCTAGCAATTTCTGTTTGGTTGCCAATGTGCTTTTTAATTGAAAAGTTTTCTGTGAAGGGTATCTGTCGCGCAGTACATAGCCTTTGTAAAAAGCTCATAAATGCTTTTCTCTCCTCTGGATGCGATGATCCTGAATAGGAAACCGCGGATGCTAGTATAAACATATCGCCTAATACATTCTCCGATGCTCGCGAAAGTTTTTGTGAAATTTTAAACCATAAGTCTCTTTCTCCACCTAATTCTTTCAAAAGAATTTCTGCATGTTTCACCCTGCGTGTGCACGTCTCTACGCGATTAGTCAATTCTACTTGCTCCTTTTGCGCACGCTCAAATCTATTTTCCAATTTTTTTATATCAGTTTCTATTATTTTCAGATCCTGTTGTTTTTGTAACAACAAGTCACGCGTCTCTTGCAATTTTCTTTCTAGCTCAATAATTTTTTGCTGTTTTGGTCTTATTTTCCGTATAACTTGGTCGTATCTTTCCAAGGCAAGAACCCATTTACATATACCCTCAGCTGCTCTGGATGCCTTTTTAATACGCTTTGGATTAAAATCTACATCAGAAATATATTTATCCCGTATTTTTGTAATGACAGGTAATGGTATATTATCCTTATCGAAATTTTGTAACTGTTCTATGAAGTCACGCTTGTTCAAAAGTTTAATGGAGGGTTTCCAATAATCTTCTTTTGTTTTTGTTTTGTGAGGAGGTAGTTGCATCAAAAGACACACAGTCTCCATTACCATTTTAATAACTTTTGGTGGATTCTTCATAGTTTTCATCAATGAAATATCTTTTGTGGTTAAGGTATCAAGGGCATGGGTTGCTTTTTGCAATTGGGGCTTGCATTTCTTCAATTCAGCTTCTACTTGCTTCTTATATTTTCTAATTTCAACTTCCTCTTTTTGGATATTAAGCTGCTCCTCTTGTACCAAATCACGTGCGGCCCTTACATGTGGCATTCGCTCTTCCAATTTTACTAGGAGTTTAGCTGTTTGCTCTTTCGCGTTTTCCAAAATTGGTCTGATTTCATTAAGCTCTTCCCGCATCACACCAACTTCCGAAGCTGCATAGTCAATTTTTGATATTCCACTTTCATAATGGCGTTTTTTTGTTCCAAGATCCAATTGTTCTCGCACCAAAATAGTTTTAAAAGTAGAAAGTAAATCTATGTAATTTCGTGGTGTTACATATGTTATACGGCGATTAGATGACTGTATTTTTGAGCGAGTCATCTCTCGGCGATGAATGTGAACATTTAAGGCTAATTCAACTAGTGAATCAATTACTACTGCACGCTGTTGTGCTTTTGACTTAAAGTAAGCCATACTTAATAACGAAATTGTTTTTACTTTAGCTTTTAATTTACGCTTTAATTCTGCAAGACGCTTAGGTGATACACCTTTCTTTTCTCGTCGCTTTTGTGTTGCTTTTGTTGCACTTCTGTGTAACATCGATATTTTACCAACCATTTTATTCAGAGAATCAAACATATTACCAACACGTTTTCTTCTCTTCAATTTCATGTAGTTCATTCGACTAGTTTCTCTGTCATGTTGTAACTTTTGCGTTTCACTTGATTGCAATTCAAGACTGACCCCATCTAATAGACGATGTGCCATTGCTTCTAAAGCTTCCATTGGCCACTCTTCATACCAATCAATGGTGCAACAATTTGAAATACCCGTATATTCATGTAATACTTCCCGAAGCATAGATCCCAGAGGGCTGAAACAAAGAATGAATGTCATTCGTTCCTTTACTCGGCGTTCGAAATATTCAATCATCAAGTCAAAATCTTCGGTCTCATCGAACGTAAAGCCTTCCTCCTTGGCAAATGGTATGACTTGCTTATGCAACATCTGCAATTCATCATCGTCAAACAAATCAGGGACTTCACCGTTGTGTAGAAAAACATCAATGTCACCAAGAATAGTATCATGAACTATTTGAGAGTGATTCACAATAAATACCAAGCCATTGCTTGACAATGCCGCAGATTTTACAGCGGCCTTGATGTCTTCCTTCCAATCATCAACATTGTAAATGTGCTTCTCGTTGATTTGATAAGATCTTCTCCCAACAATATACGCCGCTAAACGGGCCAGACTTTGACGACCACTTCCGATCATACCTACCAACAATGCGTGGCGCTCGTCCATGATTAGAATTCTCACCAGGCGAGATAAATGTTCTGCAGCATATGCAAATATGACAAGGTCCATTGGCTTTGATGATGTTTTATTATATTCCTTCAATTGTCCTTCAAATCTTGGAATAATATTTTCCGTATCTTCAATTTCTTGATACTCCTTTTTGCCATTTGATGAGAATGTTCCGAAGTATAATAATCGCAACTCCTCTGGATCTACAGAGTCATTGTGATCTTTGTCTAAATGTGCGAACAGCAAATTAAAATCTTTGTTAAAAAAATTAACAGTAGTTTCTTTTATCATAGCCAATGCCCAGTCAATATCCTTTTCAGCAGATAACCGATCAAAGAAAACTCTTAAAACCTCATGCGTCCACAAGCGTATTATAGTATGTGGCCCATGAATGTATTGACCTTTCAACATTAACATTCCTTGCATAACAGCACCAATATCACGCGGATTAAAAATATGTAATGGCCTAGTTGGTGTTGGCACAATGTTTTTCAAAATTTTAAAATAGACATGAATAGTTGCATCGACTACTTCCCCGGTACATATTTCACTTATTTGACGTAATTTATCTGGTCTCATTGTTAGTGAATTGACGTACCATTTCATTATTGTTCCAAATATTTCTTTAAATATCGGTCCATCTGGATCAGACCATTGGAATATACTAAAATGTCTAGAAGCTCGACTAAATTGGGATGGATCGCTCCTATGCTGGACTCCGGTAGTAACTGCAGACATGAAATTCACCTTTTTTAATTTTTGAAATTCAAAATTCTCATTGTACCAGCCTCCATAATCAATAATCGATCGAATCAATTCAAGCGGAGCTTGGATGTTATGATCATCACATTTAGACATATGCATATCATCAATAAAAATAATACATTTTAAATCATTCTTTGGAAGGAGAACACCTTTTTGCGATTTATCAAGGTGCTCGTGAATTTTATGGGTTAGGTGTTTAACTTCCGTATTTCTGGAAAATTGCAAAGAAAACGACATGAACTGTTTTTTGTTTAATTGTTCGTGCAAAAAATGCTTCACGTGTGTGCTTTTTCCACTGCCACTATTTCCAAGCAAAAGCATTGGGAGGTCGTGCTGAACACAATTACGAGCGAAAAAATCATACGAAACGGTGGCTTCTACCGGTACCAATATAGAATGAAAATTTCTTATATTTGGTGATGTTTCAGGGACCACTAATGAACTTTTCCAAGTTATCCAATCTTTAGTAATTGGGTCATAATACAATTCATACAATGATGATATGGAAGTAGGAAACGGAATAGATAATTCGATTCCCAAATTGGACCAACCATAATTATCAGTCAGTATTTTGTAAATTTCATGTTTATATATATAGTCTGCATCTTCGCAAAAGGATTTCACAAATGTAGAAAACATTGTCTTCCCCACTGGGTCTAGATCAATTCCAAATCCCCATATAATAGCAAATATGAAAATGCATTCAATATCATCCTGTGTAAGTTCAGGCACGTCCTCAGTTTTGCCACGCCAAAAACTCGTCTCCTTCAATATTCTATCCGAATATGTGTTTTTTAATATCATTGTCATTAATTTGGTCACTCTATCTACACGTTTAGCACAATCTGGGACATTAATTAAGTGATCTTTTATGTGTATGTCTAAGAATGTAAAACATGGTTGTAAAATCCATTCGCACAACGCTTCCAAATGACTTTTATGTCGAGCACTCATAGAAATATCGTTCGCTTTGTGGTGGTGTTCTAGTCTAAAATTTAATGTTTCCATCGATTGTCGTCTAATTAAACGTTTAGACTTTTTCTTTTTGGACGAAAGCGATGATAAGCTTTGCTGATGAGTCAACTTTCGTTTCCCTTTTACTTGCCCTGGGCTATCCCCAGTATCAAATTTTGTAAACCATGCTGACAAATATGCTTGCCAGCCAACTTCTTCCTGTCCAATATATATTGTGCCACATCTACTTATGGAAGCTGGTGTACAAGAGTTTGCATTATCCGATTCAAATATGAACCTAAATGATTCAGGCACAAGAACTGATTTACCATTTGAAACTGATAATTTTCGTGTATCATCCAACGCACTATTTAAATATTCCATCCAATCAGAATCGATTGGGCCATCAAATATAAGCCATACTTGATTATTTTTGTTTATTGAGTCGCCTGCTTCAACCAATATTTTTTCTACATATCCAGGTTGCCATGAATCATCGAAGGCACTAAATCGACCGTAAAGTCTTTCGTACGAATATGCTTTTGTATTGATTATATGCGTTTCTACTTTATTATCCACGAAATCATTGAAATGTCTTGGAAGAAACATAGAATTCTTCTTTAATTCTGGCATTGCCGCTTTTAGCAACTTAATTGCTGACGTTTTCCCAACCATTGATGACCCTAATAAAATAACTCCACGACGAGCATACAACGATTCATACAAATCTCCTACAACATGAACGAAACTCTGTTTGGGTGTTAATAAAAATTGATCTGAAGTGCATAAATTAATAATACACTTATGTAATTCAAAGGGTAAGAAAGGAATTTTCTCTCCCATATCGTCACAAAAGACATGGTCAATAATACTTCGAAAAGATTTCTTATCTCTTTGGTTAAATTGCGGCTCGTGTATACGCAATAATGCTTTATATATGATACTCCGCTCCAAAACTTCCCGCCTTTCGCTTCCCACAGAAACCTTACTGTGTCTAATTTCATCAGATGCAGTACGAAACACTGCGATCATTTGTCTTAAACTCCAATCATGGGATGTACGCGTACAGAAAATATCTGCACAGATGTCATAGCTATTAGTCACTAAGCCAGCAATAATTTTGCTACACAAAAAGCCTGAAGCAACAAGGATGGCGCGTGAAATTTCAAAGTAATTTGGATGCGTCAACGTAATATCGCGAAAGAGGGTTTTGAAGCTGACTGGGGCTATTTGTTTTGAAAACTGCGCGGTATTCAATGTTAAAAACAGATTTGAGGGGTTTTCCAAAATCAAAATTTCACCTTCAAAATCAAATTCAGTACTCTGTTTACCTGACATACCAGCTCGGCGGATAATACCCAGCTGTTGTGCTACTACGCTAACTATGTTCATTGACATACGGTTAAAATCGTCAAATAATACCCATACCCTAGAAGCAGCCACCCCTTTTAATAAACGACCGGTAAGATTAGATGTAACCGCTTCTGAACAATTCAATACGATACACATACGACCCATCAAACGGCAATAATCTTTTACAGTTTCAGTCTTTCCTACACCACCTGGTCCATGCAAAGCATTAAAATATCCCAATTTTGAAGATAAGATTAAAGTTCTAAAACATTTTAATGTAAGCGGTGTCAACACCAAGCGTGATGTAGGTTTTATATATTCATAACCGTAATTACTGTTGATCCCTAATAAATTGATTTTTAACGATGACATTTGCTCATCAACAGTTGTACCGTCTTTGTTTGGTGGTTTATAATAATATTTTGCTTGAGAAAACCAAGCAAAGTCAGTTAACTTTGTTGTAAATGTTGACATTAAATGTTCTATCACATCGCGTTGGTATAAGTAACATATTATGATCGAATTCAATATATTCCAATGTTTCCTTGATTTTTCTACCCGTAGTAACTTTACTGCTTCATTTGTTAAATCAGTGTACGTTTTAAGTAGTTCTTTCAGTTTGCTGTGCTTCTGTATATTTCTTTCGATTTCTACTGTAAACATGATTTGGACCACTGACATGGCAACTTGAAGTGGCCATCGTCTTATCCATTTTTCAAAAGGCATTCGTTTGAAACTCCGCAAAGAAAAATCGACACACTCTCGCAAAGACCACATCATTTCTTGCTCAATTTGGACTAACCACGAGTCTACGCCAAGTTTGTGTTTCATTGGATTGATGTAACATTCATAGAAAGTTTCTTCTAAATGTTTGCGTTTAACTAAGTCCATACCAACTCTATTGGATATTTGCCGCTTTCTAAATTCAATCACTTCATTTTGATAACCATGCATGGCAATAATATCATTAGCGTCAATATATCTGGCAGCGTCGGCATCTCCCTCAAATGCCCCAAATTGCAAGGATTTTATACCATCGAAGAATTTATACAGATGTTTGCAAATTGCGTGGGGTGTTGTTGACTCCGACAATATTTTCATAATCTCCTCATCGCTTAAAAAATAAAATCTAGCAAAATTTTTTCGTTTTGAAGATAAATATGTTATAACGGCTTTTTCCACCCTCATTGTAATATCTAAACTTTGCCGCAAAAAGTCGTGCATATCTTTGGTATGTAAAACTTCAAACACGCTTTCAGGCGTACTGGTTCTTAGCATAATTTCATCCCAATTTGAAGATACTAATTTTATATTTTCCACTTGATCCGCCAGTTGTTCCAACACTTCCTCATGTTTAAATATTGCAGCCATGTGAAAATATTTCTCTGCATACAACCTCCACAGATGCATATTTTCGGATGCCTGTCGTGTTTTTTCAATCCAATCCAAAACACGATCTATATGCGGTTCAGCAGCAGCTGTGACCGACAACGACTTTGAACGCAAATGCTGCTCATCCAATAAAAGTTCGATATCTTCGTCACAATGAGTTTCAATCGTCTTATGGTTGGGGAAATATGCATGGTCTATAACTTCGCATTTAAAATCATCCCATTCATCTTCCATTGCATTTAGCGCCTGTCTCACATCATCTTCCTGGTGGGCTCTGATACAAGTCGGTTCCAGCAATGAAGTTTTTTTATGCAATCGATATACTTTAATTAGTGTATTCAACGTAATATTTGGATCAAATGGAATTGGTGTTGCTGTCGCTTTAGATACTTCTTGCCAATGCGACTCTTTCATACCTTGAGTAGCTACCAAGTTTAACAATTGAAAATGCTCATTTAAAAAAATTTCCATTACACCAACTGCCCCTTTCGATGCAATTAGTGATGGTGTTGCTTGCGTAATTGCCTCCGTTATATTTATTTTACGCAATTCATTGCACATGAGACTTGCCTCTTCCATAGCGGCTCTTGCATCTATATCTTTCACTGGCGTATGGTACCATAGTAAGCTAGAACCTTGATACTGTGCCAATACTGACCACAGTCTTTCCAAAGGCTCCAAAAAACTATCTAGTGTATCTAACTGAACGATGTACTCACTATCGTTTTGTGCCAGTTTCTCCTCCTCGTGCTTAATTTCAACAGCTAATTTCTGTGCGTTAGTCATTCCTTTCCTTAAACCACCTATTCTAGTATTCATCTCAATGATTGCTTCACTGGAAAGTCCACCTCTATTTTGCAAAGATTTGATACCAGAACTAATAGCTTTTATGTCACCATCCATTTCACCTCTTTGGACATTTAAAAATCCTAAATATTTTTCTGCCTCTTTCACTAAACGTGCTCGCGCCTTTAATACTAATTGTCGAAATGCTTGTGGCCATTCGTAAATTTTTTTAATTAATATACGATAATCTTGCTCAATCTCATGTCCGAATGCAATTAGAAATTTTATATATTGTATCACACCTTCCTCGCCATTAAAACGTTTAGCTAGCTCGGGCATAATTCGTTTTACAATATCATCTATTGTTAATCTCATTTGATAAATATCGTCTGATGAATTTAGATCGCCCGCTATAACTTCTTTCCATTCATTATATTCCACATCAAGCTGAGTGCATAGTTCAATAATCCTACCCTTCGCAGCATTCAAAATGACACGAGCAAGTTCTATTGAACGTGCTGCCATAGTGTTTTTCAATTTGAATGTTCTAATTTCTACTAAGCCTCTAGGAAGATATTCTATGTGATTACAATGTTCCATTATATTTGCACGCATTTCATAATAATGATCTACTAAATTATAACATTTTCGCAATGTTTTAATGCTAATATTAGCTGCTATTTTATTTACGTGGTCGTCGATTCCAAGTCTATATAGTTCTGCATATCTAGACAGGCTTAAGAGCAATGCATTGACCGCTGGCTCTGTTTTGCGAAAAATTCCAGAGATTCTTTTTCGTATGCCTCCTACCATTGGGTTTTCCATCATAATCCCAGGTACTACTGGACCCCCTAATTTTTCAACATATTCCTCTTCATCTTCATTATCGTCATCAGATGCGTCTCCAACTTCGTAATCTGCTGGATCAATTGTTTCACCGTTGTCCATTGCTTCTTTCATGGCAGCTTCAGCTAATTTTACATTTTGCGCGTGTAATATTTTACGTTTTTCCTGGCGTTGCTCTTCATAATCAGCATCTGGTATACCCCATACAATTTTTTCCTGTTCTTTATCAAACTTTACAGATGGAAAATCTTGGGAGCAATCAACTATGCCGCTTACAATATCCTGTAGTAGCGTTTCTAATTTCGAAAATGGTGGATGTAATGAAAATGGCAAAACATTGCCATCTTCCATTGTCAAGCGATAAGTCTCATCGAGCACATTGACAACAACAACTTCGCAGGTAAACGCTGGTATAAATATCGGGACTTCGTATCCCGTACAAAATGGTTCAAAATATGGAATAATGTCCCTTCTCTTTTTCTCTTCTTTCTTATCTTTCCGGCCCCTTCTCATATTTCTATCGTCTTCCTCTTCCTCTTCTTCTTCTTCATATTCACTGCTGTTTACATGATAAATATCTTGTTCCTCCTCTTCAGATTCTTCCTCAATAACTTCTGGCAAATCTCCAAGTTTTTGATCTTTCGCCTCTTCTGTTGTAGTACTTTCAGTTTTTTTTTTGATTTTTTTGGGTTTTTTTGGGTATATTGCGTGCCGCATATATCGATTATGTAATGTAATATTATTCCACTCTTCCCTCCTATTTTTTTGATTAATTTTCCAAGATGATGGTATACCAGCAGCAGACGTATATCGTTCAAAAAAATCTGTTATGCCAACTAATGATCTAGCAGCTTGAGCTTGAACTTGTGACATCATTAACGCTTCTGCATTTTTTACTAGAAGATCAATACGGTCTATTGGATGGAAGGAAACGTCCATTGCTCCGTCTGTCCACAACTGCCAACGCCTTGGTTTTAGAAAGCTTTTTTGTTCTTTGTCTAATTCGGGGAACCAATTTTTAATGGAAAGTGGATTTAGCGTTGGTGGCACATATGTTGTTTCATTTCGAGTCAAAAATCTATAAAATTTGTTGAATGATGCTTTGTCATCACATTCTTGTAAACCCCGTCCATCTATTTCAGCCTGTATTGCATCTCGTACATCATTTACTTTTTTTACATCTGCAATTACTCTAGCTTCTATCATATATGCCGCAGTTTTTCGCCATCGTTGCCACATCGCATATCTTACCCGGTCTCTACGCTTTTGCTCTGATTCTTTAAATACTAATGGATGGATTGGTAATAAATCAAGAAATTCAGAATCTTCGACGCATGTTAAATATGCATCTGCATACGATACTGTACTTGTGGCATCTTTACGATTTAGTCTTAAACCATCATTTTTATTCCATAATTGATGCAAGGCTAATATCAAAACATCGTAACACGGAAACGTTTTTTCAACTATGGTTTTGAATGTTAAACTTCTTTCTATTTTTGATGGTAAATTAGCATGTAAAGATGTCAATATGAATTTGCTACGTTTCAACATATCTGCCACATGGCTGCGTGTTTTTGCCGCATGTCGTAAAAATATTGGATTTAAATCAAAATGTCCTGCATTATCAGTCGATAAAACTTGATATAAAATAGATGCCATTCCCATTGCCCTCCTAAAATCGGAAACAATCTCATTATGCACTTTTTCTATTGTTGGCATGTTTTTTTCATGAATCTCCCAGTCGATCCTTTCTATAACACGCATAAGCCAATGGTAACCACCTATTGGAGCTTTTGGATCCCCGAAATATTTGTCGGTGGTCGCAAACATGTATAACAATTCTTGCATTTTTCTATATTCTAACCTTTTATTACGTTGAATTGGTGACATCTTTCTATTGCTATTATTATCATTGTCTTCCTCACTAAAATGATCATCAAAATCTGCAACTTCTGCTTTATTATACAATGGGTTCGCTTTGTATAAAAAGTATTTTTTAACTGCATCTGAGGTAACCCATTTTTTTTTAGGACTGTGTTTTGTTACAAAAACTTCTTCCATTGTTTTGCTTATATTATCAATTTCTTCTGTCTTGCTATTCGATGTTGGTGAGTTTTTTTGATTGTTTCCTGCTGCTGGTTGAAATTTAAATCTATTTTTTCTCACTTTTTCTTTATGTTTTTCTGATAAAAGGGCCGCTGTGTAACCAATGTTTGATTTTGATCGTGTAATAATTGAAATATTGTTTGGTTTATCGATTTCAGGTCCTGCATTAAAATTTAAAATTTTTACAAGCTTTGGTTTTGGTGGACTAACTATATGGTTTAAATGTGGTGGTTGAGGAGGTTTTATGGCATGTTTTGTCCCACGTTTCGATAGACCTTCAATAGCTGGACTCATATTACGACCTATTCTGTCTGATGGTCCAACATAAAATTTATCATCGTCCTTATTTATTTTATCTACATATGGTATTTGTGGAAACTCTGTTCTAGTTGGCAGTTGTTGTTTATAAGTTCTTAAGTGTGACAATGGTAAAAGTCTAACTTTGCCATTGCCATTTTTGTTGTTATTATTATTTTTATTTAAAGTTGATGGCGCTGAACGTCTATTTCTGCCATTCTTCTCTTGTGCCGATGAAGAATGACGCTTCATTGTTTTGTATTCGCTTGTCTTTTAATTTCTTTACATCAATTTGTTGTAAAAAAAGAATTAATGTAAATGGAAAATTTATTATTAAAAGTCTATATAACTATTTTTATAAAATTGTTAATAGTAGTTATAATATTAATAATAGTGCCAGAGTGCCACCAGGAGTGCTGCAATAATAATTATACAACCGTTCTTCTTGTTACGAGGATATTAATACTAGCAAACTGGCATACTGGCATACCAGCATATAATACTGGCATACTGTGGCATATACCAGCATAAACTCTGGCATACCATACCTGGCATAGCTTCTGATA
>MDTB01197817.1_pt1 | contig 14865 bp, 14 predicted proteins | sample 811161 | NCBI WGS metagenome assembly MDTB01 (sample SAMN05326650, study PRJNA326480) | marine metagenome | isolation source: seawater | place: Mediterranean Sea | collected 2009
TTCAATTTTTTCCATTGGGTCAAAGATTTATTAATGCCATAAAATTTTACGTCTTTTTTTGATAATTCTAACCATAAGACATAATCTTCTTTTGTAACTATTGAAGGAAACCTATATTCTTTATTCAATAAACTTTTTTTAATCACAACAGTTGATAAACCAATATCACATGACCTAATCAAGTCTTTAAATTCAAGACAATTTTTAGCCTCTCTAGTTTTAATAATATTTCTATTTTTATCAACTATGTCATACGCAGTGAAAGAAATATCTATATTTTTTTCTTTCATAAAATTTAGTTGAAATTCTAATTTATCTTGTTTCCAAACATCATCACAATCCAAAAAAGCAATAAATTCATTATTAGATTTATCAATTCCCACATTTCTAGATAAACCTGCACCAATATTTTTTAGATTTTTTATTACTTTAATTCTTTTATCTTTTTTCTCAAAATCTTTAACAAAACTGTAATCGTGAATATTTTCGTCATCATATATTATTATTATCTCAAAATCTTTATAAGTTTGTTTAAGAATGGACTCAATAGACTCATGAATAAAATCTCTTTTCTTAAAATAGGGCATAATTACACTTACAGACATAGATCAATTATTTTCAAATTTAATTAAAAAGTTTTCATACTCTTTTACTCTGTCTTTCATTAAAAATCGTTTTAGAAACAATTTTGAAATTTTATTTTTTTTTTCTGCTTTATCATAATTCTTTATACAGTAAGACATTGCATTAGAAAGTTCGGTAACATTATTATTTTTTAAAATGTACCCACCCTTTCCATTTAATAAAATTTCTTGTGGGCCACTTTTACAACTAGTTGATATACAGGGAACATCATGATTAATTGCATCTATTAGGACGTTTCCTAGACCCTCATACAATGATGTTAGAACAAACAACTTTGATTTTCTTATATACTTTAAAGGATTGTTCACCCAGCCTTTTAATTTAACATTTTTATTTAAATTTAGCTTGCTGATTTCATTTTCAATTTTCTTTTTTAAAATTCCATCACCAACTAAAACTAGCTTGAAATTTTTATTTTTTTTTAAGAACTTGCAAAAAGCTCTGACAAGTAAAATCTGGTTTTTTTGTTTTCTAAATCTGCCAACATTAATTATAAAATCAGTTTTTTTGTATCGCTGAGAGTTAATTTTTTTAAGATAAGGATTATAAATTGCTCTAATTTTATTTTTATTAAATACAAATTTTTCTAAAGAATTTTTAGACCCTTTAGAATTTGTTATTATAGATGAACAAAAATTATAAAATATTATCTTTGATAGAAAAATTATATACGAAATTATTTTTTTTTCTGAATAAAGAGTAGAATATATTGGATCTTCAGAATTCCTAATTACAATTTTAACTCGTTGAATTATACATACCAATATAGCAATCACATTACTTTGCATAGAATGAATTACTAAATTTCTTTTTTTAAATTTTGAAATCAATTTAAAAAATATAGTAATTGCCGAAATAGCAAGATTTATTCTAGAGGGAAGAAAATAAAGAAATTTTTTTTTCTGGATAGTGTAAATTTTTATTTTTTTTTTAAAAATAGAGCCTGCTTTATTTTTGGGAATTGAGGATATTAAGTGAATACTAATATTTTCACTAAAGTTATTAATTAAATTTTTTATATTTTCTTCTACACCGCCTCTTTCAAATGAAGGATAAAATATTAAAAGATTTTTTTTTTTCACAACTTATATATCTTATTTTTTAAATACCAATTTACTGTATTATTTAACCCTTTTTTGAAATTGGTAAATTTTTTAACTTTTACATATTTCTTTAATAAAAGGTTATTTCCATGGGTTGTGTTTACATCATAGTTATTTTTTTTTATTGATTGAATTCTTTTCATATTTAATTTTCTTTTCAAATAATCAGATAATTTTTTAATGTTAATAGGTTTTGAGGAACATATATTTATTGCTTTGTGATTAAATTTTTTAATTTTGATTAATTTAAAAAGTATAATTAAAATGTCTTGTATATAAGTAAAATCTCTTTGATGGTTTCCAAAGTTATTCAAATAAAAAATTTTATTCTTTTTATGAGATTTTAACATCTTGAATATAAACATATCCGGCCTTCCCCATTCTCCATAAACAGTAAAAAATCTTAATCCTAAAATTTTAAAATTAACTTTATTTGACATTTTGTTAGCAAACTTCTCATTAAGCACTTTTGTTTTAGCGTAGATACTCTGGGGTGATAAACTAGAGCTTTCAGAGGTAGGAAATTTTTTTTTTGAACCGTAAACAGAGCTCGATGAAGCGTAAAAAAATGTTTTAAGTTTTTTCAATTTAATTATATTAGAGAAAATATTTTCAAATCCTTCCTTATTTACTTTGATATATTTTTTTGGATTTATTAATGAATACCTAACACCTGCCTGTGCTGCAAAATGAAAAATATAATCGAAATCTTTTTTTTTGAAATAGTTAGATAAATTTTTTTTTTTGGTTATATCAATTTTATTAAATACAAAATTTTTATTTACTTTTAATTTTTTTATTCTTAAATGTTTGAATTTAACTGAATAATAATCATCATAATTGTCTATACCGTATATTTTAATTTTTTTTTTTTAATAGGTAATTAGCAAAACTAAATCCTATAAATCCAGCTACTCCTGTAATTAGTATTTTCATAGCAATTATATTAAGTTAAGATGCATCTTACTAAATTAATTTATGTCTCAACTCAAGTTTAGCATTATTACAGTTGTAAAAAACGATCAAGAAAATATTCTCAAAACTTTAAAATCAGTTTTAAAACAAAAAAAATTGGTTAATCTTGAGTACATAGTTATAGATGGTAAATCATCTGATAACACTTTAAATATTATTAATCAATACCAAAAAGAAATTGATAAAATCATTTCCGAAAATGATAATGGAATTTATTACGCCATGAATAAAGGTATAGGGTTATCAACAGGAGATATAATTGCTTTTTGTAATTCTGGAGATGAACTAAAAGATAACGGCTTACACTATATAGAAAAAATTTTTTTAAGAGATAATTGTGACTTTGTTTTTGGAACAATTATAAGAAATTACATTGGAAATAGGATTATTAAATATGGATACAATGAAAAAAGAATTTATTTTAATTTTGATTTTGCAACAGCTCACTCTTGTGGATTTTATGTAAAAAAAGAGGTAATTGATTATCTTGGTAATTACAATTTAAAATATAAATGTTCATCCGACTATGATTTTTATTTAAGACTTATTGACTCTAAAAAGTTTTCTGGCTCTTTCACAAAAAAAGAGGATATCGTGGGTGAGGTTGCAAGCGGAGGGTTTTCCTCTAAAATTAGCTTCTATGATCATCTAATTGAAGAGACAAAAATAAGGATAGATAATAATCAAAATAAGATTTTTGTTCTAATTATATTCTTAAATGCAATATTTAAAAGATTTTTAAAAAAATTTTTCAAAAAATAAAATCAAATCACTTTACACTTAGCTTTAATTTTTAAATTTCCATTTTTTTGAATAAAATTTTTTTATTGAGTCTAATTTTATTAAATTACCGCTTTTAATATCAACTACATTTATCCCTCTAATTTTATTGAAACGATTATTACTTCCAACAAAACTTTTTTTAAAACTTTTATCTCTAGATTCTCTAATCGTTGATGGAAAACTCTCAAATTTTTTTATTTTTTTTTTTATAAATTTAAAATAATTTTTATAAATAAAGTATGCATTCACTCCACTTGAATTTGTTCCTAGGAAAATATAACCTTTTTTTTTGCATAGAAACTTGAAGGCTTCTAAAGAAGCACCAAAAGCTAAATTTGAGTAATGAAGTTTTTTTCTTTCAAAATTTTTGTCGTAAGGAACTGATATTGCTTTTTTATCACCGAAAATAGAATTAAATTCACAAACAAAAATTGTTGGCTTTATTATATCAATTTCATTCCATATCCAGTAATCATTACTGTCAATATCTAAGCTTAACAGACCAATTTCCTTGGGAAGTTTCAAATTCTTAAATATTTTATTTATGTTATTTTTTTGTACTTTTATATTGAGTGCTTCAAGATCATGTTTCCATACCACGCTTTGTTTATAAATGTTCTTAACGTGCAAATCATTACTTTCTATCAAATAACCTTTCCAATTTTTATATTTAAGAAGAAACCTTGTATTACTTTCTTTGTAATCCTCTGTGCCAATTTCAACAAAAATTCTATTTCTTATTGGAATTTTATCAGTAAGCCAATTGATTATACCATCATCACCCCATTGAGAAAAAACTGAAAATTCTAATTCACTTAAATTTTTAACTTTTTGGATTTTCTTTTTCTGTAATAATGCAAATTTTGAACCTTCTAGAAATATTTTCTTTTCAAAAAATTCATATCCAATTATATTAAGAAGAGTTTTTTTTATTATCTTTTTTATAAATTGCATTTATAGAGCTATTATTATACTTTTTAATAAACTTTGGATAATAAAATTTAATTAAACCTTTATTATTTAATTACAAGACAATTAAAATTTTGTTTAAACTATAATGAAGCCGGGATTTACTCTTAAAATTAAAACTCTATCAATAATTTTTTGTGTCATAATTTTTTACGTTTTCTTAGCTGAATTAATATCAAGACTAACAATTTATATTTCATCGAAGGATAAAAATACTTTCTTTTATGGTTTAAATAAGAATATCGAAATTGAAATAGTCGATTTGAGCGATCTTAAATTTAATATAAATAATATTGATGTAGAAAATACTAAAAAAATAGCTAAAAAAAGTCGAGAAACATCAGCATTAAACAAATCTATTATTTGGACATTTGGTGCGTCATTAACTTATGGCTATTCATGTGGAGACAGTTCTTCATCATGGCCACGTGAATTGGAAAATTTAAATAACAATTTTGAGATTAAAAATTTTGGTTTTCCATCAATTTATTCTGATGACTCAATAAAAATATTAAGACATAATTTAAAAAAAAATCAGAATAATCTCCCAAAATATATCATTTGGGCTCATAGAGATGAAGAGAAAAAACCTATTTACTATGGATTAAAAAGAAATAAAAGTAAAATTAAAAAAAATTTTTCTTTCAAAAATAATAATAATAATAAATACTTTTTATTAACAATAAATGAAACCTTAAAATCGAATTTAACTTTTTATATGGTAATGAATCACATAATTGAAAAAATAAAGAAAAGAAACAATATTCAGCAAAATAAAGTTATTCTTACATCTGATATTTCTGAAAAAGATTATTTGATTGCTGCAGAGAATTACTCAATCAATACTATAGAGGCAAATACTCTTATTAAAAATTATGGAATAGAAAATTTTTTGATTGTTTCTTTATTTGATGAAACACAAACTGATGCTAGTACTCAGAGTATGTTTATTAATATTTTTAATAATGAAGTTGAAAAAATTTCTAGAGATTATAACAATATCAAAGTCATAGATACATCTAAGTACTTAACCCAGGATAATAAAAAAGAAATTAAATCTTATTTTTGTAGTAATGAAAATAAACATTTTAATTTAAAAGGGAATGAACTTATTGCAAAAATAATAAATAATTTTATTGAGACTAACTAAGTTTCAAAATTGATTTTAATTTATTTAAATTTAAGGAAGAATTTTTTGGCAATAAGTCTATTTTACTTTTATATTTAATTGGCTTTACATTTTTATTGCTTTTTTTTGCAAATTGAAAAATAGATTGATTTTTACCCCCTATGTTTATCACACCAATCTCATCAAGTAATTTCATAACAATTGATGCTGCTTCAGAATGATAAATAAAACTGCTTTTGACATTAGTATAAGCATTTTTATAAGCAAAAGGTTTTTCAGTTACGGATAGTCTTAAAATGAGTGAATTTTTATACATTTGAACCGCGCATTCACCCCCTAGTTTTGACCAAGCATAGTTATTTTTTGGAAGAAGTGCATTTGTTTCTTTATAGTTACCTTTTTTACAAGGATAAACATAGTTACTTGAAAAATATATCAATTTGATTTTCCTTTTGGAAGACTCTGTAACTATGTTGCAAGTGCCAATTATATTTTTGTTAATACTTTGAATTATATCCTTTTCATGAAGTGACATTGGTCTGGATAAAGCAGCATTATGTATAATATAATCTGGTTTACTTGCATTAAGGTATTTAGATAAATTAGATTTATTTAAAATATTCATCTCGTTTTTATTAGGAAATTTGATGTTATATTTTTTTGAATATTTCTTAAAATAAGACGCAAATTTACCTTTTCCACCAGTTATTATAATTTTTTTTTTCATATTTTATATATTTCTCGGAATTAGAAATTTACCAGATTTTAAAAATTTATAAATCTTATCATCTATTTTTTTAATTCTTGATTTGTCAATTTTTTTTATAAAGTTTTTGTAAAAAATTAAATTCGATATATTTTTATAACCTTTTATTTCTAATAAAAATTTATCTATATCTTCGATCATCCAATCACTGTTTCTGTAAATGTAGTGCATAAAATAAAATTTATAAATTTCATTTTTTGAAAAATTTAACTTCAAATGTTCAAAATTTAATATCGCATTTTTATATTGAGTAATATTTCTTGCATGATAAGAAAAGTTGAAATTTATATGTGGGTTATTGAGTGATGCATTAATTACTGGTATTTTGAAAAAGGCATATTCCCAAGCAATTGTGCCGTGAACTGTCAAAACACAATTTATACCCTCTTTGATAATTTGATGATGAGAGGTATTTGAAGGTAATAATTTAAAATTTTCGTACTTTGAGATGAACGAATTTATTATTTTTTGTGTCTGGGGTTTAAAATCTGGGTGTGTCTTAATATACCATTCATAATCTGTTTGTTTTGAAAATTTGCCTAAAAATTCTAGCCATTCATAAAAATCCTCAAATAAAGAGTTGATACCATATGGATGAGGATTATCTAAAAAGCAATGCGCAGCAATTAAAATTTTCTTTTTTTTATTTTCAGATAAAACTCTAGATGTTTCTGTTAATTTATTATAAGCGGATTTATTGGAATAATGCATATCAACTCCAACTTTTCCATCAAATCTTTTTTTACATCTTTTTTTTGCATATTTAATTGCTTTTATTTGATAACTTTTTTTAAAATTTGAAAATATTTTTTTGTAATCATCAAATAAATCATATGCAAAATAATTTTTTTCTGAGAGTTTAAATAGATTATGGAAATTTACTTGATAAACATTGATTTTTTTTTTAATAGCAATTCTCATTGGTAAGGCTGTTTGATAAACAGAATGAGATCCTATTACACTTTGAACTTTATTTTTTTTAAAGAATTCTTCCCAAAAAAAAAATCCAATAATAAATTCTTTATAAAATAAAATAAAATTTTTAGATTCAAAATCTACTGTTGGGAGTGAATGTTTTGCTAAATAACTGTCATATATTAGATCTCCAATCCAAACGTTATTGATTTTAAGATTTAATAATTTTTTTTTTGAAGTAATCTTAAATTTTTTCTTTTTTAATAAATTGTCTGTTTTAATTATAAATTCTATTTTTTTTTGCACATAAATAAATTCACTAACACCGAAAGATTCAAAGATCTTATAATTAAAATTTCTAATTATACTGGTGAAAAATTTTTTAAATTTCAAACTTTTAGAAATATTTAAATCTGAATTGTAAGAAATAATATGAGATTTACTAAATCTTTGTAGGTTTCTTAAGAAAATAGAAAAAGAAGCCTGTATAGATTTATTAGTTGTAAACTCTACTAAAATTATAGATTTTTTGTTTATATTTTCTTTAAATCTAATTGCATTATTAAAATTAATAATCTTTTTTATAATTTTAGTATCATCTTGAAAATTTTTAATCATGTTCATTAATGTTTAACTCTTACTTTTAATATTCTTAATTTTTCCCTCTGAAAATTCAATTATTTCATCGCAATTTGAGAGAATTTCCAACTTGTGTGAAATGATAAAAATAGTTTTAGTTTTAATTTTATATATATCTGAAATAATCAATCTTTCTGTTTCTTGGTCTAGAGATGAGGTAGACTCATCAAAAATTAAAATTTGACTGTCTTTGTATAAAGCCCTGGCAATCGCAATTCTTTGTCTTTGTCCACCAGATAATTTTATACCTTTATCTCCTACTTGGGTTTCTAGTCCTTTATCATTTTCCTTAATGAGGCTTTCTAATTTTAAGGATTTTGTAATTTGATCGATCTTATCAAAGTCTATCTTTTTATTATTATCTGAAAATGTTATATTTTCTAAAATACTTGAGTCTAATAGATAATTTTCTTGAGGTATGTAACTTAACTTTTTTTGCCATTCTGTTATATTTTCTTTTATACATACATTGTCACAAAATATTCTGCCGCGCGTAGGAAGTAAAAGACCAGATAATAAATTTACAAATGTTGTTTTGCCACTCCCTGAAGGTCCAAAAATACCAACAATACTATTTTTTTTGATTTTAAGATTAATATCATTAATTGTAGATTTTGAATTAAAATAGTCAAAACTTACATCTTCAAATTCTATGATACTATTAAATGATAATTCTGAACACTTTTTATCAAATTCAGTTGGGTCTTTCTCAATATTCATTTTCTGATGTAAGTCAAAAATAGTGTCAAATGAGTATTTGCATGATTTTATATTTGATATATTTTGAGTAATCAAATTTATTGAAGGTAAAATTCTTAATATTGCAATAGTAATAAAGGACAAGGTCACTATGATTTTATCTTTTGAAAAATTATTCTCAACAAAATAAAACATCACTATAAAAATGAAAAATATTCCTAATAACTCATATAATACTCTTGGAATTTTTTTTAGAATTAATATTTTTGCAATTTTGTCATTTGTACTTGTAAAATCATTTCTAAAATTTTCACTAATTAATTTTTTTTTATTATAAATAATTATCTCTTTTAAATTATCAAAAAAATTGTTTATTTTTTTGATAATTTCACCATTAATTTTTTGTTTATCAGTACCTAAACGTATAAGTCGTTTGTTTGTTAATAAATAAAAAAAATAAAAAAAAAAGCCAAATACTGGTAACACGAGAAATGTAATTTGATAATTGACATAGACTAAAAAACAAATAATAAAAATAAATAAAAAAATCTGATTTATTAGTGTCACTAAACTAATAAGTAAAGATGAAGTAAGACTAGCATCAAGTGTTATGTGTCTTGTAATTTGGGAATTGTTCACATCTATACTTTTTTCGTATGGTAAAATAAGATAATATTTTAAAGCTTTTTCTCTTAAATAAATATTCAATTGTTTGATAGTATTTGCTTCAAAAATAATCATAAAAACAAATAATAAACATTTAAAAATAAAAAAAGATAAAATTACAATTGATACCGAAATCAATTTACTCTGTTCTTCAGGAAATATTGAAATTATATATAATATTATTTCGTCTAGAAAAGGTATATTAATAGTATTTTTTTCATCAAGGATTGTGGCTAATATTATTGGTACAGTTCCCAAACCAATGGTTTCTAAAATGTAGATGACAGTCCAAAAAACTAATAAAAATGACAAAAGAAGTTTTTGTTTACTATCCAAGATGTGATTAATTTTATTTATCATTTTAATTCAATACTGATTTAATATATCTTTTAGTAAACCTAAGGTTGATACTAATAAGAAGAAAAATCGACTTTACTAATTTTATAAATTTAAACTCTTTTTTTAAAAAAATTGATAAGTAAAAAAATGAAAATTTAAAAAAAGGAAATAGCTTATTTAAAAAACTGCTTTTATTACTATAAATATATTTTTTTTGGCTACTAGTCCCACCATAAGCAGAATAAAGATAGCCTTTTTCTATCCTATGAAATTTTCCTTTTGTTAAAAAAATTAAATTTATTATCCAATCCCAAGCCATATAATCTAAATATTTTTTACTTATCGAAATATCAACTTTTTTGAATACAGAATAAAATATGCTGTGAGAAACAAAACAATTTTTTAAAAAATGATAGTAACGATCTGTTTTTTCACCTATTATTTTAAAACTTACTTTCTTTAATTGTCGATTATTATTATATTCTATAATACTAGGACAACTTGAAGAAATAAATGAATTATTTTTTTTTAAAAAATTTAAATTATCTCTAATATAATTTTTAGATCTTTTATCGTCAGCTGCAATCCACATAAAATATTTTGTTTTAGATTTTGAATATATAGAATAAAAATTTGTATTAATATTTACTTTTTTTTTTTGCCTAAAAATTTTGATATTTTTTTTTCTTTTTTGCCAAATTTTACAAATTTTATTTGTGTTATCAGTAGAAGCATTATCAGAGATATATAAATAAAAGTTTTTGTACGATTGAGAGTATATATTTTTCAAAGCTTTATTTATTCGTTTTTCCTCATTAAATACTGGAAAACCAATTGTTAAATCTTTCATACCTTATCTTATGAATTTTGAAAATTTATCTTTGTTTGTTTGTATTTTCTTTTTTATTTTCCAATTTATCTTAATTTTTGGATCATCAGGATTTAGAATTTTTTCATATTTTTTTTTATAAAAATTATCTGACATATAAATAACCTCTGAGCCTTTAGTCAAAACTTGATAACCATTAGCATAATTTTTAGGTACGACTAAAATGTGTTGATTTTTTTGACTCAATAAAAATGAGTAATATTTTAAATAATTCCTACTTTTTTTATTCATTTGAACAATTACACACTGAATTTCTCCCTTTATGCAAGTTATTACCTTTTTTTCAGCAAACTTTTTAATCTGAAAATGTAATCCCCTGGTAACTCCTCTTTGACGGTTTATTACGTAATTTATTTGTTTTGGATTAAAATTTTTTCCCAAAAATTTCATATTATTTTGTGAAAAAATTTTGATAAACTCTCCTCTATTATCTTTAAAAGATTTTAATTTTAATAAGACAATCTCTTTTTCTTTTATTTTTATTATTTTAATGTTTTTCAATTTATCTTTTATTAATTGCATATTTTAGATCAATAATTTGTTTATGAGGAATTTTCTTTAAAAATCTTAAAAACATTCTATCTTTATTACATAAGATGTATTTTATCTTACTATTATATTCTGGTTTTTTTAATATTTTAATATTTTTTTTTTCGTAAATTTTTTTTAATTTATCAAAAGCTAATTTGTCACAAAGAATTAAATTTTTGTAATTTCTCCTTATTAATGCATTAACAAACTTTAATGGTTGAGAAAACCTTGTATCATCTGTGTTCTCTTTAAAACTCAATCCTAAAAAGCAAATAAATGAATTTTTTTTTGTGTTATTCAAAACTTTGTTAAGTTGCATATTGAAAATGTCTTTGTTTATCTTAATTACACTCTTAAAAAAACTTGATTGATTATATTTCTCAGAAAATTTTGAGATTGCTGCAATATCTTTTGGTAAACAATAACCTCCAAAACCAAAACCAGGATGTATATAACTAGATATTTGAGCAGGTTTACCAAAAAATCTTCCATCTAGTTTAATAGAGTCAAATGCCGATTTAATATCAATCCCTTTAAACTTTTCAGCAAGCATTGCAAAATTGTTAGAAAAACTAATTAATGTTGATAATAGAGCATTTGATAGTTGTTTTATTAACTCACTTGTTTCCATATTAACAAATAAAATTTTACTTCTAAACTTTCCATATACAACTTGGGACACTTCCTTTATTATTTTTTTTTTGTAACCTACGACGATTTTGTCTGCATAATTAAAATCTTTCCAAGCATGTCCTTCCCTTAAAAATTCAGGATTATTACAAATGATAATATTTTTCTTCTTTATTAGATTTCCAATTTTTTTTGTAGTCCCAGGTAAAATAGTAGATTTAATAAAAACATATGCACCATTTGACACTTTTTTTTCAATTAATTTAACTGTTTTAATTAAATTAGATGTGTCGTAAGATAAATCTTTTTTTAAAGGAGTTCCTACACAGATAAAAAATAAGTATTTTTTATTTTTTTGTAATGTAAATTGGCTACGAATTGAAAAATTTTTATTTTTGTAGCTTTTAAGTTTTTTATTCAAAAAGGGTTCAAAAAATGGAATTTGATTATTTTTAAGAGATTTGATTAGTTTTTCATCTTTATCTATTCCTATTACCTTATATTTTTTATCGGCAAAAGATAAGGCTGTAGTTAAGCCAACGAATCCTAATCCAACAACACAAATTTCATCAAAGAGTTTTTTCACACTAAATTTTTTTATCTTTATTTTTTAAAAACATTAAGTATCTTTTAATTCCAGTTTTGATATCAATTTTAGGTGAAAAATTAAGCAAAATTTTCGACTTTTTTATGTTTGGAAGTCTCCTGTTTGGATTATCAGCCAAATAATTTTTATCTTTATTTTTTTTAAAGATAATATTTGTCTCGGCCTTAAAAAGACTATTACCAATGTTTTTAAACAATATCGCAAGTTTTTTTACTGATATCTCATCAGTATCATTGCCAATATTAAATGTATCATACCTTGGGTAACATATAGCATTTAGATATCCTACAATAGCATCAGAAATATAACAAAAAGATCTAGTTGGCTTTCCATCAGAGTAAATATTTATATTTTGGTTTAGTAAAATCGATTTCGCTAAATCAGCTGGGAGTCTACCATCCTGAATTTTTAAACCGGGTCCATAATTATTAAAAGGTCTTACAACAATAACAGGGACTTTATGATATTGGGAATACACATAACAAAGTGTTTCTGCAAGCCTTTTAGACTCATCATAACATGCTCGTGGACCAACACATGAAACATTTCCTCTATAAGTTTCTGAAGTGGGTATTTTATCATGAGCTGGATCGCCATATATTTCACTTGTAGAAAAATATAAAATTTTTACTTTTGATTTTTTTTGTTTTGAATACTCTAAAATTCTTTTTATACCAAGAACATTTGAGTCAATAGTCTCGAGAGGAAATTTTCTATAAAATACTGGTGAAGCAATAGAAGCAGCGTGTATTATTATATCAAATTTAGTATTAAACTTTTCAAGTTTATCAGTTGAAATATCAAATTTTAAAAAATGAATCTTTTTTTTAATGATTTTCTTTTTTTTTATTTTGATATCAGCTAAGTAAAGTTTTTTTAGTTTTAATTTTTCAAAATAATTTATAAAATAGTTTTTTAAATAAAACCCTAAAAAACCTTCACTACCAATTAATAATATAGATTTATTTTCAAAGTATTTTTTTTTTATATTTTGGTGGATGTATTGCAAGTCCTCTTTTACTATTTTATTTAAATAATTTACCATCTTTTCCAAAGTGGATTATTCTTCCAAAGTTTTTCTAAATATACTTTTTCTCTAAGTGTATCCATGCACTGCCAAAACCCATCGTGTTTATAAGCCATTAATTGTTTTTTTTTTGACAAAATTTTCATTGGGTCTAGCTCCAGTACAGTACTTGAAGACTTTAAATATTTAAAAACTTCTTTCTTAAAAATAAAAAAACCCCCATTGATCCAACTCTCTGTTAATTGGTGTTTTTCATTAAAGGACGTAACAAAATTATTTTTTATATCTAAATTTCCAAATCGCCCTGGAGGGTGAACTGCGGTAACAGTAGATACCTTTTTATGTTTTTTATGAAAGTTTACTAATTTTTTTAAATTTACATTACTCAAACCATCCCCATAAGTTAATATAAAATCCTCATCAAAAATAAATTTTTCAAATTTTTTTAATCTTCCACCTGTCATTGTATTTAAACCTGTCTCAACTAAGTGAATTTTCAAATTTTTATTTTTTAAATTTTTGAAATAGTCTTTAATAATTTTTCCTTTGTAACCTAATGCTATAAAGAACTCATTGAAACCATAACTTTCAAAGTATTTTATAATATGAAACAATATGGGATATTTACCAATCTTTATCATGGGTTTAGGTTTGGTCATTGTCATTTTACCAAATCTAGTACCAAAACCACCAGCTAAAATTATTACTTTCAAAATATTTATAATTAAATTGTTTGTATGATATAAATTTATTACTTTGCAGTTTTAATACTAATTTTATATATGTAAAATAAATAATTTTATATGACATTATATGAGTAAAAATCAAAATAACACTGAAGAAAAGAAAGCCTTTGATCTTTTTAGACAAGATGAGATTAGAACATCTTATCAATACTTTAAGAAATTTTTTAAAAGTTCAATTTTTTTAGATAAAGAAAAAATTAAAACATATGCAATCTCAAAAGCATTGGAGAATCATTCCTCCAATTTAAGTTATTTAGAATTTGGTGTTTTTAGAGGAAAAAGTATAAATATATTTTCTAAAATATTAAAAAAATATAAAGCTAAGATTTACGGCTTTGATTCTTTTGAAGGACTTAATGAAGATTGGCTGGGTACAAGAATGACAAAAAAATTTTTCTCTAATAACGGAAAAAAGCCAAAGGTTCAGAGTAATTGTTTTTTAGTTAAAGGCAAAGTTCAAAATACTTTAGATAGATTTTTAAAAAAAAACAAAAAGTTAAAAATAAATTTTTTACATATGGATTTAGATACATATCCATCAACAAAATTTGTTCTGAAAAAAATTAAAAAATATTTGGCTAATAATGCTATAATTTTATTTGATGAATTATATAATATGGAAGGTTGGAAAACAGGTGAATTTAAAGCTTTGACTGAAGTATTTAAAAAAAAAGAGTACAAATATCTCGCATTTAGTTCTGATCGAGAACAAGTGGTTATTCAATATAAAAATAAGTGAAAATTTTATTACTTGGATCAAACGGTGTAATTGGAAATGGCATTTATTTATCCTTAAAAAATAAAAAA
>MDTB01007573.1_pt1 | contig 14863 bp, 22 predicted proteins | sample 811161 | NCBI WGS metagenome assembly MDTB01 (sample SAMN05326650, study PRJNA326480) | marine metagenome | isolation source: seawater | place: Mediterranean Sea | collected 2009
ACCTGTTGTTGTTGGCAAAGTTATTACTGCTGAACTTGCAGCAGAATGTGGTTGTGCTTGAATAGTTTGAAAATGTGCATTAGAACTTTCACAATACATTTTTATTTTTGCTACTGATCCAGTCCCAGTTCTCACTTGCAAATCACCATCAGCTAATGTAATACCACCCGTACTACCATTACCACCTGCTGTAAATGAGTTACTTGTTGAACTTGCCAAACTTAAAGTTACATCACCTGTCGAACCTCCACCTGAAAGTCCTGTACCTGCTGTCACAGCTGAAATATCACCTCCACCTGCTGCTGATGTATAAGAAAAAGAACCATCACCATCTGATTGTATAAGTTGACCTGCTGTACCATTACCACTAATATTTAATCTTGTAGCGTCAATTGCATTATCTGCAATTAATGCTGACGCAATTTCTCCTGTTGATGAAGTACCAATTAAAGTACCCTTTGTTGTTGAAACCAAAACTCCTGCGTTTGTTAAAGTTAAACCAACAGTATTACCTGCACCATCACTTAAAGCTTGTGCTGAACTATCAATTGCACCATTATCACCAATTTTAAGTAGTGATGTATAAGTATCTTTTATTTTATTACCTGTTAAACTTGCCATAATTTTTTATTTATTGTGCTTGATCCCAATTTGTATTTTCACTTTCCCAATTCACAAACCACTCATTCCAATATTTTTCTATATGCGATTTGACTTTTTTAGAAACATTTGATAATGTATTAAATAATCCTATCATTGTAAATAAGCAATTATTTTACCACTATCGACTGTAATAGAAGTTAGATCGCCATAAAATATAAATCCTGCTTCTAAAACTAAATTTGTAATTGTAGTATCACCTACACCTGCTGAACTTGTAAAATCCACTTGTGCGTCAGCTACAACTTGTATTGCTAAAAATTTTTCTCCAACTACTGAACTTTCACCTGAACCTAAAATTCTTAAACCTTTATGTCCAAATGCTGCTTTTTGAAAATCTCCTGAAAAGTATAAATCTGTTGCCATGCTATTGTAATTTTATACAAAAATAAGAAATTAAAAATTAACGTTTTATACCTTGACCACGATATTTTTTTTTCCAACCATTTTGACCACGTGAAGCGTTTTTTGAATGGACACCTTTACGTTTTTTTTTAGGTTTTTCAACTTTTGCAAATAATTTAGGTCGTCTTATTTTTGCCATTATTTACTAATACTCTTAAATTTTTCTGCACCTCTCGATCCAAAATAAGCAACATAAACAGTAATAAGTAAACTTTTTAATAAATCAATCCAACCATTATCAACACTAAATTCAACACCACTCGAATCAACAAATATTAATAAAACCATTGCAACAGTTAAAAATATTAACGCCATTGGTCTTGTATTTTTACTTAACCAAGAATCACTTTGCATATCACTTGACCAACGTTTAGACACTTCTTGCATTTCAATAGTATCCTGATTTAATAAAGCTAATGCTTTTTCTTTATCCTCTGGTGGTAAAGCAGGATCTTTCTTAATTAAATTTTTAACTAAACCCATTACACCTTTATCAGGCAAAACATCACCTAAATTATTAATAATACCAGAACCTGCTTGTGCTAAAAACCTACCTACTGCAGTATCTTTTAATTTTTTTTTTTGTTTACTCATTATCGTTATTTATACATTCTTCTTCACATAAACACAAATCAAAATATTGATATATTGTATAAGCTTTACCAGGTTTTTTTGTTGCTTGATATACAAGTTTTCTGTTTTGACCTTTATTATATGAAACATGTATCCATGCAGGATTTTCACTATTACCATGTTCCCAAATTAATTTATCAAACTCAAATTCTTGTTTTATTATACAAAATAATTCTTTATTTGTCATTCCTTTTGTAGCGTCTAAATCTATTGCTTGTCCTTTTACGTGTTGTGATGTAGTAGCAGAACCTGAAATTGCTTGATTTAATTCTTCACACCTAAAAAAGCTATTTATTTGAATTGGTACACCACATTTTTCTCTTAATGGTTCAAAAAATTCTTTTGCTAATGTTTTCATGTTTTCTAATTGATCGTCATTTGGTGTATTATCAATTTTTAATTTTTTTGCAGTTACAGAACCTGTTGCTTCTTTCCAACTTATATGATCACTAAATTTTTTTGTCTTTGCCATAATATTAGATTTGTTGTATTTTATTTGAAATATCGATTAATGCTTTAAAATATGTTTTTTCTTCGTCAGCGTCCTCGGTATAAGTTATATTATCAACGCTAAAAGAATAAACATTAAAATTATTTGAACTTAAATCAAAATAATCTGTTTTACTTGTTTTTAATAATTGTAAAACACTATTTACTATTTGATTTGCTTGTAATTCACCACCATCGTCAGAAAAAAAACCTGTTACAATTTCAACTCTTGTAATACATTCGGTTATAAATTTTTGTTGATTAACATCTACATCTTGTTCATTTAAAGAATAAATAATTATATATGGTTCATCTTGTGTACTTGGAACTCTATTAAATACAGGAACATTTGAACCACCATGTGATACATTACCATTTAATCTTGTAAAAATTTTTTGTCTTATAAAATGGATAGATTCTTTCATCTCATAATTTGTTTTATTTTTGTTTCTACGTTTGCAATTAATATTTTTATCCCTTTATTAACTTTAAAATAAAAATATGGTTGTGCTGCCATAAATTTTGTACCAAACTCCAAAAATCCACTATATTTAGCGTCTGAACGAATACTTTTACCATCAAATCGAACATTACGTCTTAAATTACCTGTATCCACAGGAATCGGAGGTAATTTAATATCTTTTGCTATGGTAAAACCTGATCGAAATAATAACAATCTAAAATCGTCAGTTGATAATTTTTCAAGACGTTCTAATTTACGTACCAATTTACGTTTATCACTTAAATTTAATTTTATTTGCATTTAATCTCTTTTAGTTGCTGTAATTGTAGTATAATATTTATAATTACTATCAAACATATCGTTAATTTGAAAAAAACCATTTACGTTTTCAATTTGTAATAAATCTGTTATTAAAATATTTTCTGCGGTTTTTTTTCTTATAAGTATTTCTACTTGCAAATTTCTTTTTTTACGACCACTTTTATTTTCTATAGATCCACCAGTATAATTTAAATTAGCCCAAATAGTATTGTTTGTAGCATTTGTAGATGTAAAACCACCGAAACCATCTGCAGTTTTTGATAATCTCTTAACTAAAATTCTTTTATCTAATTTACCTGGTTGCATTATATAAACATTGTTTTTTCTGAACTTAAAATATTTCTTACGTTTGTTGGAATCATATTTAAATTACCTTCAACGAAATCTGTTCTATAATCATAATAAGTACTTATTAATTGTAGCATTGCTTGTTTTATTAAATCATTGCTAAATCCTGTTGTTGTATAATTTACAATAACATTTTCACTTGGTAAATCTTCTAATTCTACAATCATTTCATCTAAACCATGTGTTTCGTAATTTGTTGTAGCAGTACCATCAATTGTAATACTTTGTATTGATGTTATTGGTGAAAATGGTAAACTAAATCTTTCGTTAACTGTAGCTAAATATAAACTTCTTGTTTTTGAAACTACGTCTCTTGATAAATAATTTTCTATCCATATTCTTGCTTGAACGATCATTTGACCAATTAGTGCGTCATCAGCACTTGTATCAACTCGCATATAATCTTTGGCAACTGAATTTGCTATAATCTCTGATCCTGTTACTGAATTAATTTTAATTTGAGTATGAAACCTCTCTAACCTATCGCTATAATATTCCATCTTATTTATTTATTACAAATTTAAGCAAAAAAAAAATGGACTTACTTAAAGCCCATTTTTGAAAGAATACAATTTAAAAACTATCTAAAAGCAAAGTTATTAAAAAATTTTGAATTTTCATTAGTTAAACTAACTCTGATTGATTGTTGGTGTCCATTATTTTTAAAAATAAAAAAACCCTCATATATTGAAACATAAACTGCAAAATAATCAACATGATCAGTAGAATAGCTTGTGTGCCAATTTGCTTGGACTGTATGCCTATTATCTTCGATATTTTTTGCAGTAGATTTAATTTGAATACGAAAAATGTCTTGACCAGTATCTGCTATGCAATCATAAACACAAGCGTCTAATATAGGATAGGAAACAATAATTCCTCTTTTAAGACATTCAATACCAAATTGGTATTCAGCAAAACAACCACGAGCGTTATTATCCACAAATCAAAATTAGTAAAAAAAAAAGTGGGATAAACAGAAACCCACTTCGACTAATAAAACCAATATGAAAAAAACGTAATTATCTGCTTTTTATTTCTTGAATACGATCATATATTTTTTTAGTTAAATCCATTATAAAAAAATAATCTTCATTTGTCCATTTTTTTTTACAATTTCTTAATTCTTTATTTATGGGATCAATCAATTTTATCATGACATAATCCAATTTATAAACATAATTAACCAAAAAGTAATTATTGCAGGTACAATAATACACCATTCTTTTATTTTTTTTTGTAATAATTCATCTTTTGGTGTAGTTTTTAACCACTTTTGGATTGTTTCTTTTTCTAATTTACTTAAACGCATAATTATATTTTTGTGATGTTTTGTCTAATGTTTTGTGAGATGATCGCATTAATTTTTTGTTGTTGCGTACCAATATAACTACCACATAATCTATTATATGATGTAATGTAATAACCAGATTTAATAATTTTATTGCGTTGCAATTCAATAGGTTTATGTGAATGTAATTTTTTACGACCACGATAACCAAATTGTCTATTAGGTTGTTGATCGCAAAGGCGTGTTCCAATAAATTTACCATTTTGGTAAAAATCTTCGTAATATCCAATTGTTTTGAAATCTGTTTTCATATCGTTTATTTTAAGAAATTATAATTGTAGTTCTTGTGTTGATGTGAGTTGAATTTATATCATTAACAAAATTATCTTTACTTTGTTCTTTAAATAATATAAATAAAGAAGCATTTAAATCAACATGAAATTTATAGTGTGTTTTCATCATTTTTTTTGCTTCGTTAAGAGATTTAAAATAAGTATCTGTTTCTCTTATACATTCACCATTTGAATGAACTCTGTATCTTGTTTTTAACCATGTTTTTTTCATAACGTTTTTATTTGATATAAATATACAAAAAATATTTGATATTATAAAATATATTTTAATATTTATTTAAAAAAAAAGAGGACAAAAAGCCCCCTTTTTAATTTCCCATTGCTAACTAATTATAGAGCTGCTATAACTGTTGCAAATGATCCTCTACATAAAGCATTTGGTAAATACGTTGTAAAACCAATTCTTTCTTGAACTCTGATCGTGATAAAGTTCTTTTGTACGTTATCAGTATCTTGCTCAAAAAATTCTACGTTTACGTTTTCTCTAACCCATACTTGAGCAGCTTGTGCGAAATTACCAACGATAAATTCACCTTCTGCCATTGCAGTATTAATTTTTACAGGTACTCCCATAAAAGTTGGTTGAAGACCTTGATATACTTGGTCTTTAAGATATCTGTTATCAGAATCTTTTAATGATAAAATCTTATGAAAATCTGTTGGATTTAGTAAGATATTATCAGCAGCGTAGTTAAATTTAGCAATTTGATTTAATGCAGTAATTAGCACGTCAAATTGTTGTGGTGTAGCAAAATCTGCAGCACCGAATCCAGATAAACCTGTACTCCACTGAGTTGCAGTATTTCTCAAACCATGTAGGTTTGGTGCAACACCATTACCACCTAATAATTGATCATCTTCGACTGCCATTAATTTACTTGGCACTCTTGCAGAAATATACGAACTTAACTGTTCAGTATCATCTAACATTTGTCTTGACACTCTTAGATAAGTACCAATAGTTTCAATTGGTGCAGTTGAAGCTGTCAAATTAAAGTCAGATTGACCTAATGCTGATCCTTCATTTGTTGCTGCGTTACCATCTGTGTAAGCACTTTCTGTAATATATCTAATTAAGTCAGAATTAGTTGTTCCATTAGGAATCATCTGTCTTATATGAGTAGTGTTTGCAGGATCAAACTTGATACCAGGAACTCTTGTTGCAGCGATTACCTCACCTGTAAAGTCGGCTCCTGTTGTCATGTCTGCTTTTACCTCAAAACTACTTGCTCTTGAATTTCCTTTTTTAAGATTTTCAATAGCGCCATCATCAAACGCATTTTTTAAAGCAGATTTAAAAGACATTGGTTCAGTTGTTGCTTCAGCTAATTTTTTGTTTGAAACTTCAATTGAATCTAATCTTTTATTTAATTCATCTTGCTTTTCTACATAAGAATTTTGCAGGTGTTCGATTTCACTTTTTAACGAGTGTTCTACTTCACCTTTCGCATTATCCTTAGCAGCGTTCATGGCTTTTTCTATTTTTTCGTCAACTAAACCACCTATTTGGTCTAATTGCTCTTTAATATTATCGTCCATTTTTTTACGAATTTAATTTATTAAACAAATATTTATATATCTCATTGGATACTTTATTAGAATCATCTTTCACTGCTATCGGCTCTGTGACTTCTATTTCTGTCGGCAAAGTGGTAAAATCGGTAAAAATTGATTTTAATTTTATTAGTTCTGCTTCAATAGCAAAACCTAAATCATCTGATATGTTACCTTTTCTAATTAATTTAATTAACGTATCATATCTTTTATAAATGTTTTCTTTATCTGTATTCCCTTTTACATCTAATATTTTTGCTTCATCATTTGAAGCTAATGTTACTGCGCTAATTTCATACAATTTAACCTCTGTTAATTTTCTATAACATGGTGGTTTTGTTCCATCAGGACAAGTTTCTTTTTTTATTGGCATTATACCAACACTATTTTCTGTAATAATACCTGCTTTTATTAATTCAATAACATCTTCACCCAATCTTGTTTTAGCGATCTCTGCTTCAAACATTAAGCCCTTATCATCTTCATAAATATTTATCATTTTACCAATTGGATGATCCATTTTATGTTGATACAAATATTTTACTCGATCACCATTTTCCATAATTGTTTTTGCAAAAGCACCTTTTGCCATTATATCTCCATCAGCGTCAACGTTGCCAAATATAGAACCATAACCTTTTACAATTCCTCTTTTTTCGTCCATGTCAGCGATTTCGCCCATTGGACTTGTTTTATATATTAAATGATTTTCCATTTTACAAATATAGTTAAATTAAAAATTAAATTGGCACTGGTGCGTTTGTACATCTACAATTTATAACGTTACCCGCAGAACCAGCACTATCGCCAGGGTGAGCCAACAATTCACCCATTACTACAAATTTTTCATTCATATTTACAATTTGACCATTTGCTTGTGCATGTGAATTTCTTGTTCTATCATCTAACGAAGCAATCCATTGTTTTTTTAAATTTTGAGCACCAAATATGTCTATTGCACTTTGATTAGTAGCAAAATTACCTGCATTTACACTTTCTGTTCTAATTATACGTTTTGCATTTGATACACTTAATTGACGAAATTTTTTTCTTAATAAACGTCCTGCAGGTACTTCATTCATAACTTGAAAATCAGGTAAAGACATAAAACGTCCTAAAACATTGATCAATTCTTTTTTTCTGTTACCTGAAACGCTAACCACCCTTTGGGCTGCAATCGTTTCACCAATAAAAGAAAATTTTTGTTGCCAAATATCTAATTGATCATCATGAAAATTTTTAGTTAAATATTTTTTATGATTATTTGAGTACCAAGTCGCCATACGTAAACCAATATCTACATATAAATTTTTATATAAATCAACAAAATCATTTACTAAAAATAAATCATCAGTATTTTCAATTTGTCGACTTATTAAAAAACGATCAACACCAGTAAAATATTGTTTTCTTAAATATTGACTAAATAATCTTTCTTGTTTTTTTTCGCCAATATCCAATTGTTTATTCCAACCTATTTGGTATTTTTTTATTTGTTCTTTATTCATTTTCTGCAATACGTTTTGCCCATGAAACCATTGAATTACCACCCCATAAATTATAAGCTACATAACCTCTATCTTTCCATGGTTCACCTTTAAATTTTGGATCTATTTTAGAATTTTCTTTATGACGTGATAAAAAACTATGAATTCTTTTTACTGTTGATAAAGATAAATTTTCTCTATTTGCTAATTGATTTGCTCTTTGCCAACCAACAACTGTTCCACCTTTTACTACGTCTCTACCATATTTCTCTCTCCAACCTAACATTCGTTTAGCGTTATTTGTAGCACCTTGTGGATAATTGTTATAAGTTTGTTTAGTTATTAGATTTTTTTTTTTACTACTTAAAGGATGTCCACTTGGAAATAAATCGCCATCATGTTTACCACCTCTAAATTTACCAGTACGAACTGCATAAAGAAAACTATTTACACGTGCATAAGCCCATTGATCTTCACTTGTTACACTTGGACGAACACTACCGGGATTATTACGATATGCACCTATGCCACGATTGAAGACTGTTTGTAACATTCGATAAGTAACTTTTTTTGTTGGGTTGTCACCATATTTTTCGTTATGATCAGATACTTTATTTTTTAAACCTCTTTCGACTGCACTTCCTGGTTTGACAGGTTTAATTTCCATTTCATCAATTTGTTCTTTTACATCTTCTCCAGTTATTGCAATATATTCGTCATGCGTTTTGCATGGCATATATATCATACCATCTTCTGTGTTATGACTATGAATACCACTACAACCTAACTCATTTGCACGTTTTTGCGCTTCTTCTTCTGTTGTAAACACATCTTTACGTATTTCGTTTTTTATTTCATAAAATTTATTATAATCAATTTCAACACTTTTTTCTTCATTATCATTAACAACCATATCTTCTTCTAATGGTATTAAATTCATTGGCATATAATAATTATTTAACACCTCATTGTCAGCGTCAACACTATAGCTCATCGCTTGTCTTTTTTCGTTTGGTGTTAACCACCATGATTTACTCATTTGATCAACAACTTTATCCATTTCCTCTTGTAATTCACTAATATTTGTATAATCAAAATCTAAATATAATTTATCACCATAAGCAGGTATTAACCATCTATTTAATTCATCACGAATTTTGTTTAATTCAGGCATAATACAATTTTGATATAAACTTTTTTTAGCTTCAATGACATTATTATAAGTTGAAGATTCGGTGTTGTTTAACAATGTAACAGGCACAGAATAAATATTACATAAATCTTTTATACTTGCATTGTATTGTTCAATTAATGATAAATCACTTGCAGACATACCAAAATTTATCCATGATAATTTTTTTGGTGTTATAACTATGTCACCTGCATTTTTACTACCTGCATAAGTGTTTCTAAATTTCTCTTTTAATTGTTGCGCTTGTACTTCATTTAAATCACCTTCCTCAGACATCAAAACACCTCTTGCAGTTTGATTTTGTAAATATTTTGCACCTGTAGTAACTGCTTCGTTGTTTGTATCAAGAGCTCTTAACCCTGCCTTTAAAGGACTCATTCCATACAGGTGCGATCCTGTACCATCATAGTAAGGATTAAAATCTTTTATATGACAAACATCTTCTGCTTCAATATGATACTGACCGTTATAATCCAAAGTATATGATTTAATGGGATCAAATATACCACCACTATTTATTTCTACATTTTGACTTGGTAAAACATACAATTCTTTCCATTTTGATTGATTTGGTCCTGTATCAGGTTTAATACCATATATGTAACGATTACCTGTTAATTTTCCAAAAGAAATAATTTCTTGAATCCATGCGCTATAACTTTGTGCAGGATTTGGTCTTGCTAATAATTCATGTATGTCAGTATGTGATAATTCTGTTAAAGCGTGTTTTTGTATCATTTGCGCTTTTTGTAAACTTGCAGAAGTTTGGTAACCACTTGTTAATGATTTATATTTTTTTAATTCGTTTTCATTTTTTATTTCATAAACATTAAGTGGTATTGTACAAGCAGTTTTATTAATTAAATTTATTATTGAATAAACTGTTGAATTAAATCTATATCCTTTATTAATATAAGTGTCGTCATTTTCAGGATTAAAAATTACTGTTTGTCCTAAGTAATTATATATTGCTCGATTAAATTGCGTGTTAGTTTGTTGGAAGTTTTTTGATAATAATTTTCCAAACCTGTCAAGTAGTCCCATTTATAAATATTTATTTTTACAAAAATAGTAATTAAATTACAAAGAAATTTTCTGCTTTACCATAATTTGAATAAACTGCATATCGAATAGCGTCCATTGCGTGATTTTCTCTATCTACAGGTTTATTAATTATTGTTCCATCTTTTAATGTTTGCCAATAGTATGCGTTATATTCTCGTTTAATATTTGTTGATTGATTACTAACATATATTTCAAACTCTTTTAATTTACTTATTCCTGCCATTACTGATCCTTGTCCTTTTACTGCAGGTTTTATTAGCATTCCTAAACGTTTCATTTCTTCTATGGATTTTGGTTCAGCACTATCAGCAAAAGATAAAATGTCATTATAATTTTTTTGTTGTAATATTTCAACTATATCTTGATTTGTTAATCCTTTACTATATAATATTTCATGAATATATAATTTGTCGTTTTGTTTAAATACAAGAACAACTGCAGTGCTATCATTTGTGTAACCATAATCAATACCTAAGACACCATCAATTGATAAATCAAAAGCAGGAAATTCAGCATAATCAATAAAATTCCAATTGTTAAAAATTTGTCTTGCAGTAAATATTGCTTTTAATCCTTCACCATATACTCTCCAATAATCAGGATCTCTATTTTTCATTCGTTCAATTTCGTGAACTAAATCTTTTGATAAAAATTTATTATCCTTGTAAGTGGTTATCCAAGTGTCAGCGTCTTTTCTTGGTATCAAATCATTATACAACCAATGAATTGGATCTGATGGATTAAAATCCACAATTACTTGTTGGATCGTCCTCATATTTATCTGTCTAAAGTCCTCAATTGTCAATTCATTCGCTTCATTTAAAAAAGCAATATCACGCTTACGACCACGTATTTTTTGTGGTTCATCAACTGATAAAAATTCGATCAAATGACCATTATAAGAAAATGTATTTTCTGCTTTGTTGTGTTGACCTAACCAATATAATCCTGTTTGTTGTAATATATTTAAAAAATCTCTTAATACTGATCCTTTTAATGCAGGTAAAGTTTTACGAATTATAGAGATTGTATAAGTACTTTTAGTACTTGTGATTAAATAAACTAAATATTGACAGATTGCGACTGTTTTTCCTGATCTTGTTCCTCCTTGGTGGATTTTAAATCGTTTTTTTGATTTAATGAGATCGTAGAATTGTCGGTTACATCTTTGTTCAATTGTTCTGGTGGTTTCCATTCTATAATTGTTGATTTAACTATTCCATCGTGTTGTATTTCAGAACGTTCAATATATCCTCTTTTCTTTCCTTTTGTTTTTAAATAAAATATTGTCGCTGATGTATTACCATCTTGTATTTGTTTATGTAATTGACTTTCTGCAAAATCAATTGCTATTTCGCTTATGTCATTTACTTGATCACGAAAATTTTTATCATCATTGTAATAATTATAAAATGTAGTGCGACCAATTCCAACTTGTTTACATGCACTTGTAACCACGCCCAACGATTTTTCTAATGCAACAATAATTGCTTTTTTATGTTGTTCAATTTTGTTTACTTTTGGTTTCTTTTTTGACATATTTATCCAACATTATATTGTAATTAAAATTTTCTTGATCAAGCACTAATTTAATTTTTGTATTGTTAAAAGCTTGTGCAGATAATTTAATTGAATGTAAAAATAACTTAAATTCTTTAAAATTGATTTCATTCTTATTTAAATAATTCTTAATTTGTTTAGCTTTTTTCCGATCTTTTACATGATCAAGTACATTTTCTCTTTCGTCAGGTAAGGATAATAATAATTTTTCAAAATTTTTAACATGATTTTTAAGCATTAACTTTTTCTTTGTTTTATGCTTAATTTCTCTTATATCATTTGTTAAAATATCGTTTAACATTTTTTCTTGTTGTGTTTCATTATCAAACAAATATTTATACTTTTCTCCTAACAATTCAGGAAAAGTGCAACGTCTTGGCGCCACTACAACTTGATCATGAACAATGCTTTCTGCTAAACTAATACAATAAGTTTCATGTTGTGAATTTATGACGTTAGCATGACATTTTGCTAATTCAAGTAAATATTCATCATGATTATTAAATGTTTTAACAATTACAAATGGATATTTTACAATAGTACTCATGTTTTCATTGTTGCCTGTTACAATTACTTTAAAATCATGTTTTTTAGATAAACGTTCAAATATTTCAAATGTAATCTTCCAATTTTTATATCCTTGTAATCTATGATTGTAAATAAATGTGAATTTATCGTGTTTTACAGTTTTAAGTTGTTTTTCAACGTAACCACCTGTCAAAGTTGTGCAACTTTGCGAAAGTTTTGCAACTTCATTGGAAGTTAGAACTTTTTCAATTTCTTCTTGAAACATTTGACGACACCATTCACTGTGGAAAAAATTTAAATCAACCAACATAGATCCAATGATTTGATCTAATTTAATATGTGGACATGTAGCGTAATACGTTGAAGGTAAACTATCGTGTATTACATAATGGTGATAATTCAATACTTTCCATCTATAATCGTAAGTGTCTTGAAAAAATTTTAAATGATGTCCTTGTTCAACTACATTATTCCACCAAATGTCTATTTGATATTTATTAGACAATTGTTTTATAATGTTAGAATTAAAATGTATTACTTGTTCTTTTTTTGATTTTGGAAATGGAACGTAAATAACATTTATATTTTCATCTAAATCATCTTTGTAATATTTTCTATTTTTATCAAGTACTAAAAAAAAATTAAAACGTTTGTTTTTAACTAATTCATTACATAATTTTTTAACAATCACGTAATTACTATCTTTATTAATAATGTCCACTGAGAACATTAAATAAACAAAAACATTTATGACATTATTTTGCATTTAATATTTTTATCATTTGTTAGCTTATCTAAATCTTTTTTTATTTGAATGTGTTTTTGTTTACTCATTTTTAATTCAATTGTAACATCATTTTCTAACTTATCATTGTCAAAAAAATCATCTTCGTCAAAAACCTCGTCAAATTCTGCAACAAGTCCCCAATCAACTAAATCTTGTCTATCCCATTGATTGCCTAATATATCCCAATCCCAATCACCAAAATTTGAATTGTCTTTAATTATAAATTCTCTTTTTTGTTTTTCTGACCAATCTTTAATTTGTACTACATAAACTTCTGTATAACCTAATTGTTTATATGCTTTGAATCTCATATTTCCACCAAGTACTACATTGTTTTCATCAATTACAATTGGTCTTGCAGTTAACATTTCAGGAAAAGTTTTGCAACTTTCCAACAACTTTTCGTACTTCGATTTGTTAATTATTCGTGGATTATTTGTGTTTTCTTTAATTTTACTTACATCTAATTTAAATTTATTCATACGTAAACCAATTTATATTAATCATTATAATAAATAAAGCAATTTGTAAAGTATGCCTCATATCATCTGATATTGTTTTTACTTCTTCAATGTCTTCGTTTGAGTAATATATACCAATACCAAAGCCATAAATATATGATATTGAAACGTCAAACATAAAAAATTTTTTATAAAGATAAAAAAATTAAAATGGAATATCGTCTTTTATAACTTCAAAACGTTGTTTTTCTTTGTCGATTGGTTTATAGACACCACCATTTCTATAATCAGGCGCAATCATAAAATCACCCTGTGAACCATTTTCTTTACGTTTTACTTTTTGTACATATACAGAAACACTATCACTTTCATATATTGTTCTTTGACCTAAATTCCTATATACTGTTATACAATTATAGGCTTTATTGAAAAAATCACTTGACATAGAAATGTCATAAGGATTAGGGACTCGATATTTTCCTTCTACACTTTCCATTTTACGTGGGTGTGCTACAAGAAATAAATGTGTGTTTGTTTGTTGACAAAATTGCGTTATCTCTGAAAGTAATTTACCAACGTAAGTAAAATCTTTTTGTTGCGAATGATCAAGCATGTTCCAAGGATCAATAACACATATTTGAATACCTTTTTGAAAAACTAATTGTTTAAATGCTTCTAAAATACCTTTTAGCGTTAAATTTTCTAAATCAATTTTGACAAAGTAAAAATGTTCTTCTATAAATGTTTTGGATTTATTTAAAATTTCATTATTACAATTTGTGGCGTTTAATTTATTTGCGATTCTTTTAATATGTGCTTCGTATGGAAAAGATTCAGGACTAAACATTCCTATCCGAAAATCTTGGTCGATTGCAAGATTAACACAAATTTGGTCGATGACGTCACTTTTTCCTGCATTTGGAATGCCTGTGCAGACAGTCCATTCTCCAAAGCTAATGTTAAAATGCTCTCTACTGTTTCCCAATCCGACATTATAATTTTGCACTCCATTTTCATTGTAATTTAAAACGTTCTCCCAAATATCGTCAATATTTAAAATACCTTCGATAGGAAAACTTTTTCTTTTTTCAATAACATTTTTTAAACCACTTGTACCTAATTTTAAATATAAATCATTTGCGTCTTTAAATTCACCAAAATCAACGTAACTACACTTACCTTGACCCAAACGCCTTGCTAATTCATTACGTAACGATAAACCAGGTTGATCATTATCTGTGCATAATACAATTTCCTTTTTATCAG
>MDTB01034449.1_pt1 | contig 14861 bp, 14 predicted proteins | sample 811161 | NCBI WGS metagenome assembly MDTB01 (sample SAMN05326650, study PRJNA326480) | marine metagenome | isolation source: seawater | place: Mediterranean Sea | collected 2009
GTACCATCGGCGCTGAAGGGCTTGACTTCCGAGTTCGGAATGGGATCGGGTATTACCCCTTCGCAATAATCACCAGGCACACACCATATACGAGTTAATATTAAACTTGTAAAGCAGTTTTTAATTAAAAAATGATTATTTTTCATGTATTTATCTAGATAAGATGAATAAAAACAAAGCCAGAAGATTTTTTTTAAAAAAAAATTTAATATTACTATTTTCTTTTCCATTTTTTAATATGAGTTTTTTAGTTGATAACATAAAAACAAAAATTTTAAAAAAGAAAAAAAAATTTATTTGGCATCTAAATAAAAATGACTGATGATTTTTCAAAAATTTGAAGACTTTAATTTAAAAAATTTTCCAGTAATCATTTTTGGAAGTGGACCTGCTGGAATAACAATAGCTTTAGAACTTGAAAAAAAAAAAATTTCCTCTTTAATAATTGAAGCTGGCCAAGAAGAGTATAGTGATATTTCTCAAGATTTTTATGATGGTAAAATTATAGGTGATGATATTGCTAATCTCTCATCTAGTAGATTAAGACAACTAGGTGGGACCTCAGGTGTTTGGGGTGGGTGGTCAAAACCTATGGAAGATTATAATTTTAAAAATTGGTCAATAACAAAAAAAGAACTTGATAATTACTCTGATGAAACATGTTCAATACTTAATATTAAAAATAAATTTGATAAAGCTGGACTAAATAAATATTTTAATCAAATCGAATTTCAATATTCTGAAGTAAGATTTGCGGATAAATACAAAGAATATATAAAGAAATCAAAAAATATTCATTTAATATTAAATTGTCAATTATCTCATTTTGATGGCGAAAATAATAATATTACAAGTGCAATTTGTATATCTAATAATTATATAAAAGAAATAAAATCTAAATACTTTATTTTAGCATGCGGAGGAATAGAAAATTCAAGAATTCTATTATGGACTAAAGAAAAAAGTAAAAAATTAATAAATAAAAAATTACCAATCGGTCAATATTGGATGAATCACCCATGGATTATTTCTGGTATAGGAGTAATAAATAAAAAAAAATTAAAAGAAAAATTGAAAGGCTCATTTATTTCTTATGATGGACCTCTTCACTTTGCTGCTAAAGAAAGACTTTTAAATGAAAAAAATATCCTAAGTGCTGGAATATATATGAATGCCAAAGAAGATACAAAAATTTACAAAGAAATAATTAAAGATATTCTTTGTGTTGCTCCAGAATATGGTAAAAAAATTTCTCGTTCAGTATTTAAAAAAGACTTAAAATGTGGAAATATTTTTATGCAAGTAGAAGAGCCATCAAATAAAAATAATAAAATAATGTTAGACTCTTTTGAAAAAGATAAGTTTAATATTCCACGAGTAAACTTACATTACAAACAATCAAAGGATTCAATTTATACTGCAAAAATATTTTTAGAAGAATTTGCAAATTTTTGTATAAATGAAGATATCGGTAGAATTGCGCTTAAAGAAAATATTTATGATCTAAGTACATTTGAAAATATGGGTGGTTATCATCATTTAGGTGGCACAAGAATTGGGGAAAATAAATCAGAATCTGTAGTTAACTCAAATTTAAAAGTCCACGATATAAATAATTTGTTCATTAGTGGTAGTTCAAATTTTCCTACAGGAGGCTACACAAATCCAACATATACCATCATGCAAATGGCATTAAGATTAGCCAATAAAATAACAAATATAGTTAATGGCTAAGAATATTATTTTTTTGATATTCTCATATACTGATTTATATAAAAAATTATTATTAACAGATAAAAACCAGATGTTTGAAAAATCACTCTAGACAAGCTTGCTTTGATTAACAGCTCTACTTCGGTCATTTTAAAAATATAGGTAGAATAAATAAAAATTAAATTAAATATAAAAAAACATAAAATAAAACTTGTTAATTTTTGAATAGGATATTTAAAAATTAAATAAGCTAAAATTGGAAGAGTAATAATAAATATTGGATTTTGAGTTGAATAAATTATGATATAAAACGTAATAGTTTTTAATTTATAAAAAATTAAAGCAATATCCAAAAAAAGTGTTTTTTCCATCTCAAAATAACTAGGGTTTAAACTTATATCGTAGTAGTTAAAAAGAACAATTCTAACTAAAAAAACAAAAAATGATCCAAAAATTAAATATAATTTAAAATTTTTTGATGATTTATAATTTACTAAAAGAGAAATTAATAAAAAAATAGAGTAAAATACACCTTCATTTTTAAACCAACAAAGCATATTTATTATACTTATTAATATTAAAAATATTATAAAGTCTTCTAGTTTATTTTTTTTATCAAAAATTAAGTAACTTATTCTTGCAAAAAATAATATAGAGGAAAAAATTAAAACATCCTGCAGGCCTGAAAATATATCATAACTATAAGTTAAAGAGATTATTAAAATTGAAAATATTACTTTTTCGAAACCCTCTGCTTTAAGACAGTTTGAAAAAGAAAATATAGACAATACATAAATGAAAGCAAAAAAAATTCTACCTAGATACTCATATGTCCCGTAAGGTAACTTCCAAAAAAAAGCCCAAAGAAATGATCCTAGATGGGGATAATCACTATTATTTAATTGTGATAAATTTTCAATTTTTTGACCTTGATAAAAATTTAAAGCTTTAAAAATCCAATTAGTTTTAGCATCCCAGCCAAAATATATTTGGTCAGCTATATCAATAGAAATCAAGAAAGTAAATAAAAGCAATAATAAAAATAAATAATCAAATTTTATTTTTCTTAAATTTACATTTTTTGAATTAATTAATAGTAAAACCATTATTAAAAATAAATATCCAATTAGAATATAAATTAATTCTAAATTAAAAACTGATGCTAAAAATAATATATTGATAAAAAAAATTATATTAATTGACATTTTATCAACAAAATTAAATCTTAAAGATTTTGAGAAATAATTTTTATCAATCAAAAATATTGGTAAGATTAATATAATTGAAATAAATAAAATTTGTGAAATTATGTAAAATATTTCAATCATTTAATGTAATAGCATTGGTTATTATATGAATCTAAAATCTTAAAATTATTTAAATCAAACTGATTTTTAATTATAATTTTTATACTATTAATCTTATTAACTTCTGATTCTTTAATATCTAAAAATATTTTTTTATAGATTACACTATTAACTTTAATTTTATTTATAGAAAATTTTATTTTTTTTTGATTATTTACTAATTCATTAAATGGTTTGTCATAAATAATTTCTTTTTTATTAGTCCCATATTCTCTAGTATAAAGAACTAAATTAGAATTTATATTTATAGCTGGGACTTTTAAGTCAAAAAAAATTTCAGATAAAGCTTCTCCGTATTTAAAGGTATTTTTTGTGTAAAAATAATTTTCATAAGGATAAAATACTAGCTCAGGTTGTTCTTTATAATTTAATAGTATTTTATGATTTAAATTATTTTTAAGTCTGTTGTCGTATATTGGCCAATTAGAGTCAGGAACGGAGTCTTCATAATTATAGATTGCAGGATTAAAATTAAAATTAAATTTTTTTTTTAAATAAACTAAATATCCAGCAGAGTCTTTAGAGCAAAAGCCACTAGCTTGAGATAATCTATTTTGATAGTCATTAATAGATAAATTATAAATTTTTCTAAATAAGTTTTGATTATAAATAAATATTAAAGTCAAAAAACTTATTAACAAAACGTAAAGATTTTTTTTTATTTTTTTATTCAACTTTTATGATCTTTAAATAAACTTTTAATTTACTTATAAATGAATTTTAATAATTTTTCTAATATTAATAAAAAAATCTATATTTATGATAGTTTTTTTAACACTTCAATCTACAAAATAAAAGTTCATTTTTAGTTTGGGTGTCTTATTTTTTTAATTATAAGATTATATCACTATCTAAATTTCAGTGAAAATTAACAAGTTTTATAATATGATAAACTTTCTATGAAAAAATTATTTAAAATAATTATTTTATTATTCAAAAAATATTCGCCTTTAAGAATTTATCAAATTATTGAATGTGAAAACTATTTTTTAAGAGGTCAAAGTTTAGAATTTGGAGCATCAGTAAATTTTAAAAAAAATTTTTCTTCTTTTGTTAAAGGTAATAGTAAATTTCACTATTCCAATTTAGATAACTTTAAAAGTAAAAAAATTATAAAACTTGACTTATCAAAAAAATTAAAAATTAAGTCCAAAACCTATGATAATATTCTTATATTAAATGTACTTGAACATATGAATAATCACTCTTTAACATTTAAAGAAATTAAAAGAATTATAAAAAAAAATGGTAATCTTTTTATTTCAACGCCATTTCTATACCAAGTTCATGGAGCTCCACAAGATTACTTTAGATTTACTAAGGATTATTTTTTTGAAAAATTAAAAAATAATGGATTTAAAAAAATTAAAATAAAATGTTTAGGGTATGGTCCATTTGTTGCTAGTTTTTCAATTATTCACTCTTATATCAAATATTTGCCATTAATTAATCATATAATTTTATTGATGTGCTACTTACTTGACTTCATTTTACAATTATTTGTAAAAACTAAACTTAATGAAATTTATCCGATTGGAATTTTTGTCGTAGCAAAAAATAAATAATGAAAATATTCTATTGGTCTCCTTTTTTTACAGAAATCGCAACTATTTCAGCAGTTATTAACTCTGCTCAAAGTCTTATAAAATACTCAAAAAATAATAAATATTCTGTAAGCATTATTAACGCCATAGGTGAATGGGATAAATATCAAAAAATAATTAATAGGAATATAAATTTTAGAAACCTTTCTAAAACTAATTATATTAAAATGATTCCTAAAGGCAATTATTTAAAAAGTAGATTTTCTTATATTTTTATTTTTATTGTTGGTTTTTTTAAATTAATAAAGTTAATTAATTCTGATAAACCTGATTTTTTAATTATACATTTGTTAACCTCCCTGCCAATTTTTTCCTCAATATTTTTTAATAAAAAAACAAAAATTATTTTAAGAATTTCTGGTCTTCCTAAATTAAATTTTTTAAGATTTTATTTTTGGAAACTTTTTTCTAATAAAATTTATAAAATAACCTGTCCAACAAAATCAACTTATGAATATATTTTAAAAACCAATATATTCAGTAAAGAAAAAATAATTATTTTAAGAGACCCTGTAGTTAATATTAATGATTTTATAAATAAAAAAAAAACTAAAGTTGAGAATGAAAAATTATTAAATAAAAAAATATTGATTGGTATTGGTAGATTAACTAAACAAAAAAATTTTTCTTTTCTAATCTCATCTTTTCAAAAAATATTACTCAAGTATCCTGACTATATACTTGTCATACTAGGTGAAGGTGAGGAAAGAAAAGCACTTGAAAATTTAACTATTGACTTAAAAATGACTGACAAGGTTTTTATTCTTGGATATCAAGATAATATATACAAATATCTGAATATATCAGAGTGTTTTATTCTTTCATCATTATGGGAGGATCCTGGATTTGTTTTGATTGAAGCTGCTTTAAGTAATGTTAATATAATTTCAAGCAATTGCCCTAATGGACCTAAAGAAATATTGGACAAAAATGGTCTTTTGTTCTCAAATAATAACGAAAAAGATTTTTTAAATAGTTTTGAAAAATTTAAAAAGATGACTGCTGAAGAATTGTTTAAAAATAAAATAAATATAAAAAAAACAATTAAAAAATTTACACAATTCCAACATTTTAAAAAATTAAGTAGTATATTAAATTAAAATTTTGATGAAAACTTTAGTAATTTGTATTTGCACTTATAACAGAAACAAAAGTTTAAGCACATGTTTAGAGAGTATAGCAAAATTAAACAATCCAACAAAAATTGAAATTAAAATTTTAATAATTGATAATACTAAAAATTTTCAATCTTTTTCTCATATAAAAAAAACAAAAAAAAAATTTAAATACAAGGTTATTCAAATTAACGAAGTCAAAAGAGGTGTTGTATACGCAAGAAATAAAGCCTTAAAAAAATTAAGATATTTAAATCCTGAATATGTATCTTTTATTGATGATGATTGTACTATTAATAAATCTTGGCTGACAAATATTTTTAAAATAGTAAAAAAAAATAAGGCAGATATTGTTACTGGCCCTCAAATATATTCTGAAAACAAAAAAAAAATTAATTACACAAAATATTTTGAGAAAAAATATAATCAAAATATTACAAAAGTAAAATGGGCTGCTACTAATAATGTTTTTTTTTCATATAATATAATTAAAAATAAAAATTTAATTTTTGATAAAATGCTAAATAAGTTTGGCATGGGAGAGGACCAGCTTTTTTTTTCCAAACTTCATAAAAAAGGCTATAAAATATATTGGAGTAAAAATGTAAAAGTTTATGAAAAAAATCATGATCATAGATCTAACATCTTATGGTTAATTAAAAGAAGTTATCGACTTGGGGTACTTGGTTATTATATTGATAAAAAGTTATATGGTGTCCTTAACGGATATTTTGTAAATTATTTAAAGTCTATTTTTTATTTTTTAAAAGTGTTTACTTTTATTTTTACAATTTTTAATAAAAACTCAAGAATTAAAATTATTAATTTTTTATTCAGATTTTTTGGTAGACTAGTTGGTCCATTAATATTTAATAAAATAGATTTCTTAGAAAATGATATCAAATCAAAATAAAACTTTTTATATTTATCTTTTATTATATTTATCTATGTATATAGGTTTTTTTTATAATGAAGACTTCGCTTTAGGAACAATAAAAGATTATTTAGTACACATACATGCTGCAAATTTAATGGATCAAGACATAGTAGGTACTTTTCGGGATTACGATAATCTTGAAGGAGGAGCAATACCTCACTCACCTATTTACATATTATATTTTATGTTCATGCAAAATTCCTTAGGTGACACCTTGAGTAGATTAATAAATATGCATTTTATTTTATTAATGCCATATTTCACTTATTTATCGCTCAAATTAAGGTTTAATCTAAAAAAAAATACCCTTATAGGTCTCTTACCCACAATCTTTTTTATTTCTCCTTATTTTCGTGCAGGCGCTTTATGGATTGACGATAATGTAATAGGATTAACTTTTCTTACAATTTCATTTTATTTTTATTTAAGTTTAATAAAAAATAAAAACTTAAGTATAATTTTTCTTCATGTCTTATTTCTAGCTTTAGCAGCATATTTCAGGCCAATCTATAGTATTTTTGGTATTTATTTTTTTGTAAATTTTTATTTATCATTAGGTTTAAAAAAAAAATTTTTTTATTATGTAATTTTTAACATAATCTTAAGTACACCAGCTATTTATTTTATATTTATCCTAAAACAAAACGAGTGGTTTAGCCCATGGTTTTTTAGAACTAATAATACAACTATTTTGTCTTTATCATTATCTGTAATATTTTTTTATTCTATTCCTTTTATACTTTCTAATTTAAATAAATTAAAACTAATTATTATAGAAAAAAAAATAATTTTTTTTTCTATAATTTACTTAATCTTTTTATTATTAAACTTTAAATTTTCATTGCCTTATTCTGGTGGAATTTTTTACAAAATTTCTGATTTAATATTTTCAAATAATTATTTCTTTTACTTTGTTTCATTTTTAAGTTTTTATTTTTTTCTTATAATTTTTAAAAACTTTACTTCAAAAAAAAATTTTTTTTTAGATTTAATACTGTTTATTTTATTGATACTCATGGAAATAGATGGAATAATTTATCATGAGGCATATGATCCTCTTTTTTACATCTTATCTTTTTTATTATTAAAAAATACTTTATATTTTGAAACTATTAAATCAATATCTATTAAGTCATTGAGTTATTTTTATATTTTTGGAATTTCTTTTTTTACTATGTCAATTATAAAAAGTTTAATTTAATAAATCTCATATAATTAAAAATTTTTTGGTGGGAACAGTTGGTTACGCTCCAACTACCTCTCGAATGTCAATCGAGCACTCTACTATTGAGCTATGCTCCCTTTTTTAAAAATGTATATAATGAAATATATATTAGCACATTGAATACCAGAATTATTAATAATATTTTTGTATTGGTAAAGTTGTGAACTGAGACCAAAAATACAAATAAATTATAAATATTTATAATAATTCCAGAAAATGTATTCAAAACTCTATTATCAAACTTTAATTTCTTTTTTAACTGTAAAAAAATTAGATGATGCAAATGTTTGTTATCAGGCTTAATTGGAGATATTTTTTTTATTTTTTTTCTAATTATCGAAAATAAATTTTCAAAAGCTGGATACCATAACAAGCAAGCAATAAAATAAGGTGATAAATATCTGCTTGTTTCTTCCTGAAATAAAGATTTATTTGAAATATCTATCAATGAAACACCTATTATAAATCCAATTAAATAACTTCCGTTATCCCCAAGGTAAGACTTTCCAAAAAAATTAAAAAATAAAAAAACTACTAAAGTTAATAATGTTATTTCAAGTAATTCCGTTTCAAAATTATAATTAAATTTATATTTTAAATAAAAAATACAAAATATAATCATAATATAATAAATTGATACAAGTGTATTCAGTCCATCTATAAAATTTGTTCCATTAAGAAGTATTAATAAACAAAAAATAGTGAATATTAATTTAAAATAATAAATTTCTAAAAGGTCATCAAAAAACTTTATTCTTATAGTTTCAATAAAAATTCCTGAAGAAAGTAAAAATATCCCTATAACAAATACTTGAAAAATAATTCTTTTGGTTGGTGATTTTAAAATTTCTAGATCTGATAATAATCCTATAGTAGCAATTAAAAATAAAAATATTTTTAAAATATTGTACTCTGAGGATAATAAAATTAAACATGATAGTAAAACTAAAATGCCTCCTGAAAAAGGAACTTTATTCCCTTTATTTAGGAAAGTTTTATGATTTAAATTTTTAGTAGGATCTAAAAAAATACTTTGTTGAACCAATATTTTATTTAACAGAAAATAAAAAATAAATAAAATTCCTAAAATTTCAGGATAGCCCATTAATTTTTCACACTAATTCTTTTTTGGCTGACTCTAAATCATTTTCAACCATTTCTTTAACCATTTGGTTTAAGGAAGTTTTAGGTTTCCATTTAAGAATTTTATTGGCTTTTCTAGCATCTCCTAATAAAGTTTCAACTTCTGTTGGTCTAAAATATTTTTTCCCAACCCTAATTATAACTTTGCCTGTATCTTTATCAATTCCCTTTTCATTAACACCCTTGCCAATCCACTTTATTTTAATTCCTAAATATTTTGCAGAAATATTTATAAAATGTCTAACTGTATATTGTTTTCCTGTGGCTATTACAAAATCATCAGGCTTCTTTAATTGTAACATTTTCCACATTGCTTCAACATAATCTTGGGCATGTCCCCAGTCTCTTTTTGCGTTTAAATTTCCCAATACCAACTCTTTCTGGATTCCTAATTTAATCCTTGATAGAGCTATTGTTATTTTTCTTGTAACAAATGTCTCTCCTCTTAAAGGAGATTCGTGATTAAATAATATTCCGTTACATGCATAAAAATTATAAGCTTCTCTATAGTTTACAATTATCCAATAGGCATATTGTTTTGCAACAGCATATGGGCTTCTTGGATAAAAAGGAGTTTTCTCATTTTGTGGAACTTCCTGAACTTTTCCATATAGTTCTGATGTGGATGCTTGATAAACTTTTGTTTTTTTTATCAAATTTGCTGAACGGACAGCTTCTAACAACCTTAATACACCTATAGCATCAGAATTAGCAGTATATTCAGGAATTTCAAATGAAACTTGAACATGGCTTTGCGCAGCTAAATTATAAATTTCATCAGGTTTAATTTTATTTAAAATACTTATTAAACTTGAACTATCAGTCATATCTCCATGGTAAAGAGTAAATCTTTTATCATGTAGATTTTTGTCATTAAAAAACTCGTCTATTCTTTGAGTATTAATCAATGAAGTTCTTCTTTTAATTCCATGAACCTCATAACCTTTTTGTAGTAATAGTTTAGTTAGATAATATCCATCTTGACCAGTTATGCCTGTGATTAATGCTACTTTTTTTTTCATTTTTTAAATAGAAATAATCTTATTATATAAATTAGTATCAAAAAACCATCTCTAAATTCTTTTACCTTTTTTTTTCCTGCTATTCTAGATCTTTCGTATGAAGGTAAAGTGGTCATTTTATACTTCATAAATTTAGCTTTTATTGGAAGTTCGACACAAAAAGAGAAGCCCCTGCTTTTAACCTTTAAGGATTTAAATGCTTTTGTTGAGCCCATTACATAAGTAAATAAAACATCTGAAATATTCAGTCTAAATAAAATATTACAAATAAAAGTAAAAATTTGATTTCCAATATAAGTCGTTATTGTATCGTCATCACTACCAGCATTCTTGACATATCTAGTATTAAAAACAAATTGATTGCTCTTGTTTAATTCAGCTCTCATTTTTTTTAAATAACGAGGATCAAACGCTCCATCAGCATTAAAAATACAAAAATATTTCGTTTTAACTGAAAGTATTCCTTGTGAAAGAGCACTTCCAAATCCACCTTTTTTTTGAAATAAAATTTTACATTTATATTTTTTAATCGAATCTAAAGTCAAATGATCATTTTTAGGTATTACAATAATTTTTTTAACAGAAAATTTTTGTAATTCACCTATGACTTTAGGTAAAGACTCAGACTCAAATTTTGCAGGAATTACTAATGTAACGTCTTTCACAAGTATAAATCTTTCTATAAATAAATTTTTATTTTTTTTAATAAGGCAAAAGTTGTAAGTCTTATAACGTAAAATAATGATATTAAAATATTATATTTTTGATAGTAATAAAAAAGTCTAAATGAATCAAATAATTTTTGAACAAGTGAAGAAGACTGTGAATTCTCTGACATTCTCCAAGATGAAAAATTTTTAACCAACCCTTTTAAAATTTTCTCTTTTTTTGATAATCTAAGCCATAATTCATAATCTTCTTTAGTTTTTAAAGAGCAAAATTTATTTTTCAATAATATATTTTTTGAAATAATTACTGTTGACAATCCAATATCACAACTTTTTAATAAACTTTTATAATCTAATTTTTTTTTAATTTTAAATTCTCCTAAATATTTTGAATTTTGATCTATTATTGAGTAGCTAGTATGACTAAAATTTAATTCATTTTTTTTCATAAAATTAAGTTGTCTAGATAATTTGTTTTTTTTCCAAATATCATCTGCATCACAAAACGCTATATAGTCTCCTTTAGCTTTTAAAACTCCTTGATTTCTTGAATTACCAGGACCCATATTATGTTTATTAACTATTATTTTTTTATTTTTAAATTTTTTTAATGAATTTTTTACAAAAGGTAATTCACTTTGGTTAGGGTCATCATAGATTAAAATTATTTCAAAACTTTTATGGGATTGATTAATTATTGAATTAATAGTTTTTTTAAAAAATTTTTTTTTTCTAAAATAAGGTATAACAATACTAATAGAAAAATTTTTTTTCATAACCTTTAAATTAAAAATTTAATATTCTTTTAAAATTTCTTAAAACCCTAGCTAAAAAAATTAAGTAAACAAATAAAACGTTTTGACCATTATCTATTCTTATTTTATTATTTTCCTTTAAATATTCCAAATAACTAAGTCTCGAAGATATTCCTCCACTTCTAAATTTTCCTAGAATTTCACTCTTTTTTGTAGCCATACCTTTCAGTTTAAAATTTACAATCATTCTATAAAACAGATCATAATCAGAAGAATACTTATACTTTAAATTATATAATCCTACTTTTAATTGTGATTTTTTTTTTATAAAAAACCCTACAGAATGTGAGGTATAAAATCCAAAGCTCCACTTTATTTTTTTTGGGTTATAACCATGTAATAATTTATATTTTTCAACACTTCCAAATAAAAAATCTAATTCTTTATTTGAATTAAAATATTCGTTAACAATTTTAAGGGCTTCAGGATAATAAAAATCATCAGAATTTAAAATTCCAATAATATCTCCAGAACATCTTTTTATACCCTTGTTCATAGCATCATAAAGTCCTTCATCTTTTTCACTAACCCAATAAGCTACCTTGGTTTTATATTTTTTAATAATATTAATAGTATTATCGGTTGAACAACCATCTATTATAATGTGTTCATAATTTTTATATGATTGTTTTTCTAAACTTAATATGCATTCCTCTAAAAAATTTTCTGAATTTTTTGTTACAGTAATAATAGAAATTTTATAGTTTTTACTCAATTTGATAGCTTTATAATCTTAATAATTATTTTTATAATACCAATCTAAAGTTTTATTTAGACCTTCAACTAATGATACTTTGGATTTCCATCCAAGTTTTTTTATCACTCGGTTATCAAGTATCTTTCTTGGAGTTCCATCTGGATATTTTTTATTAAATTTTAGTTTTGATTTATTATTAGTAGTTTTTAAAATTATCTGTGCTATTTTTTTTATGGTATATTCATTATCACTTCCTACATTTATAACTGAATTTTTTTTTAAATAATTAATTAAAAATTTATCTTTATTAATCTTTTTTTTAAGAATGAAAAAAATTGCTGAAGCTATATCATCAACATACATTATTTCTCTTTTAGGGCTACCTGATCCCCAAATTTCAACTTCTTTTTTTTTACTTTTTTTGGCTTTTACAAATTTCTTAATTAGAGCTGGTATAAAATGACTATTTTTTAAATCAAAGTTATCTCTTGGTCCATATAAATTACAAGGCATTACAGTTAAATACGAGGTACCATATTGTTGATTGTAATATTCACATGCTTTTAATCCAACTATTTTTGCTAAAGCGTATGCTTCATTTGTTTTTTCTAAACGTCCGGACAATAGGTAGTCCTCTTTAATTGGTTGTTTTGAATTTCTAGGATAGATGCATGAACTACCAAGATTAATAAAATGTTTGATCTTATACTTATATGCACTTTTAATTAAATTAATTTGTATCAAAATATTTTCATCTAAAAACTCCACAGGATAACTAGAATTTGCCAAAATACCTCCCACTCTTCCAGCACAATTAATTATTATGTCAGGTTTTGTTTTTTTAAAAAATCTATCTACTTTTTCTTGGTCACATAAATTTAATTGTTTTCTATTTTTAATAATTATGTTTTGAAAGTTTTGTTTTTTTAAAAAACTATATATAGATGAACCAACCATACCATTATGACCTGCTAGAAATAATTTTAGTTTTTTTAGGTTAGTTTTCATTAAAAATAATTTTATAATCTTATATATAACACTTGTCATCAATAATTAAAACATGCATATGTTTGTAACTAGAGTAGTTAAATTAAATGAATATATTTATCAAAAATACTAGATTACTAATAAATGAAGATATAAATTATTAAAATGAAAATTAATTTAATTATTTTTATATCTGAGTTCAATCGAGGAGGTGCGGGTAATTCACTCTTTAGATTGTGCAAATATCTGCCAAAAAGCTTATATAATATTAATGTCATTTGCCTAAACAAATGTGCTTACAAAAATGAATTAAAAGAAAATTTTATAAATGTTTACGAAATTTTTTCAAAAAAAACATCTTTAGCTATGTTTGAGGTTAAAAAAATTACAAAAAAAATAATTTCTGAAAAATATAAAAAAAATATTTTTATATCAAATATTTATTATTCTAATATTTTATCAATTATATTTTTGAGAAGCTTAAAAATGAAAATGATATTAATTGAAAGAACTCCTTTTGAAGAACTTTCAATTTATTTTGGCATTATAAACCTAATAAAAAAAAAGTTTATGAAATTTCTTATAAACTTTACTTATAAATACGCAGACATGTGTATATCTAATTCGAAGTATATTTCTGATAAATATAATAATGCATATAATTTAAACTTTAGAACAATCTATCCTCCTTCTTTTACTAGAATCAATAATTTTAAAAGTAAAAATCTACCAAAAAAAAAATTACATCTTTGTACTGTTTGTAGACTATCTGAAGAAAAGGGATTAAAAGACTTTTTAGAAATCATTCCTAAATTAAAATTTGATTTAAAATTTTTTATAATTGGAGATGGGCCAGACAAACAAAAATTAAAAAAAATCGCCTTAAAACTTGGTATACATAAAAAAATTATTTTTTTGGGTTTTTTAGAACCTCAGCAAATCTACAAGCAATTAACAAAAGTTGATTTATTTATCAATTGCTCTTACTTTGAGGGATTTCCTAATTCAGTTGTAGAAGCTTTAAGTGCAGGAGTTCCAATAATAGCCTCACAAAGTCACGGTGGCATCAATGAAATTATAAAAAATAAAAATTTTGGATATATATATAAAGATCAAGAGGATTTAATCAAAAATATTACTAAATTTAATTTTAGATTGAAAAAATTCAAATTTACCAAAAAAACAGTAAATACACATTTAAAAAATTTTTCTATCGAACAAAATATAAAAAAATATTCTAATGTTTTTAAAGAGATTTAAATAAAACTTTCCTTTTTTTGAGAACTTTATCTGTATCAATTTTTTTTAAAAAAAGTATAAATCATTTAGATGATAAAAATATGCATAATAGGTCTTGGATATGTTGGACTTCCGCTATGTTTAACTATATCGAAAAAGTACAAAACTGCAGGCTTTGATATTAGTAAAGATAGAATTTTATCTCTTGTAAAAAAAAAGGATATAAACAATGAGTTTAGTCCAAACGAATTAAATAATAAAGATATACTTTTTACTAATAAAATTACTGATGTAAAAAATTATAATTTTTTTATTATTTGTGTTCCAAC